>SDBT01002152.1_pt1 | contig 35103 bp, 48 predicted proteins | sample 2277101 | NCBI WGS metagenome assembly SDBT01 (sample SAMN10404973, study PRJNA504765) | marine sediment metagenome | isolation source: marine sediment core GS10_PC15, 103 cmbsf | place: Arctic Ocean: Southern Knipovich Ridge | collected 2010 | reverse complement strand
ATTTGACGTAAAATCATTTTACGTCCTGACGCACTATTAAGAAGACCGGGAAGTCGTTTCATGAATCTTGCTAATTCGAAGTTAGTTACACGCGCTCCAAAAGAATCTTTTGCTTTTACTGTAAAATCATTAATTACTTTTATAAAAGATTGAGTTTCATCAGTGGCGAGGTTTGGGAATCTCAGTTCTCCTTTATCTTCGCCTGTAATTTTTATATTCCACCGTCCAAATCCAGTAGGAAGTTTTCCTGATTCATTCAATGCTACTAAACGATCTATAGATAATCTTTCAGAATCATATCCTTCCATTTTTTTTGAAAGCTCCTGGAAAAGAGGAAGATTAGTTTTATAACGAGATTCTTGTCGGGTCACACGTTCTTTAGGAGTAATTCCTACATCTTGAAAAGGAATCCTGTCCTCTACATCTATTTCTTCTACTCCGCCTGGAGCAGCTCCAATTCCAGGAATTCCGCCTTCTTCTCTGAGCATTCTATCCAGAACGATTCCAGCTAAGTTGGTTTGACCTCCCGTGGTAAGAAGCGCATTTAATTGAGCTTCTTGTTCGGAAAATCCTTGATCTTTTAATTTATCAATAGTCTGTTGAATTTTCTCTTCTTCTCGAGCCGCTTTCTTTTCTTCGAAGAATTGATCTATCGTTCCTTGCAATCCTAAACGAGCTCCTTCAGCTACTCCAGATATACCACCACCGACAAGTCCTCCTAAGAGTCCTCCAATAGAGGGTCTACGTTGAATTATTTGAACCATTATCTTCCCCCTCCGAAAGCACGTTGACCCAAAAGTTGACCTCCCGCTTGTCCAAATGATTGAGCACCAGGTAGAAGAGATTGTAATAATTGTTCAATAAATCCAGGAGTACCGGCTTCATATTGAGTATCAAATTCTCTTGTTCCTAATCCTAATCGCGCTTGGTTCATGAAATTAGATAGAAGTTGTTGAATAGCGTTTTGTTTCATCCCTCCACGTTGTTTAGCTAAACCTTCTTCTAACTGTCGTCCTGCGCCTGCTAGTGTTTGTTGGAGGCCTGAAGAGCTGCGAGCTCCGGCTCCGGAAAATCTTTCTAGAATACTGGGAATTGTTTGTTCTTCAAATCCCCGTCGTGCTGGAGCTTCAAATGCTTCAAAAGATTCGGGACTTCCACTTAGGATTCCCATAAGTTGTTGAATAGCTGCTTCATAGCCTGCTCCCGCACCTCCTTCAGATCCTAACCCTTGAAGCAGCTGCTGTAAAAACCCACCTGCTTCTGGCCCTAAGGTAGGAGTTTGTCGATATCTTCCTTTTCTGCCGCCTAAAAAACTCATTTTTCTACTCCATTCAAAATATTATTTTACACCTTTTTACAAACGTTGTAAAGCGCTTTACGATCCTTGGATGTATTCCAGAATTATAAAGGTCTCTATGTAAGTTGAATAATCAATTACCGTGGTAATTTCTACGCCGGTAGAAGTAACTTCTAAACGGATTCCTTCAGTCGCCATAGCACTAGCAAAAGGAAGAGGGATAAAAGAGGTATCAGGATCATTTGCAACTCCATATATACGCGTAAAACGCGTTTGAGGTGTAATTGTTATGCCGTGATTTTTCACGATCGTAGTGTTATCTGGAAGGGGTCCGAAATCTAGAGTTTTTCTATAAACCCCCCTCAAATTATTTGTATTAACGGGATCAAAAAATTTTTGACCGTTCTGGATTTCTTCCAGAAGATATTGGCTGATATCTTTTTCATTGATAGCAGCGATCATTTTCTTGATGAAATCGGTTAGTACATAATTAAATTCTTCTTTTTGGTCCACGGAAGGAATAATGAGAGTAGTAGGAAGGAAGGACTGCTGAGAATTAACGGGCATCGAACTCATAGCACCAACCTTCCGGATCGAGCTTGCCAAATCACGAGAGCATGAACTGTAAGGTTCGATTCATAAATATTTTGAGTAATCATTTGGACGTCTGAAAGAGAGAGCCTGTACTGAAATGTAGTGCCATCTACGACGCAATAAAAACGGTGCCAATATTTGGAAGCCCCTTGAGCATCAAATTCAGGAGGGGAAGTAGGAACTACCGAATTAAAGAAGTTCGAAGGATCGCTTCCAAGATTTAATCCTTCCGTATTGACTGCATTTGTAGAGTTGAGATCTACAAAGATTTGGCAGGTGAATTCTCCATCGGAGCTAGAGTCCGCTAGAAAATCTATATGTCCGAGCTGCGTGCGCTGGCCCAGCTCAAAGATATTAAACTCTTTTGAGGTGACCGAAAAATTGTTACACACTTCTATTTGTCCATTTCCCAGATATTCGGAGCCCGGTGTAACGTTGGTAAATGCAGTGCCGTCCCATTCTAGAATTACGAAAGTCGTATCCGTTATTCCTGAAGCAATCTTAAAGAACTTATCATTCAGAGTTTCCATTACGCTATCTCCAATAATGGAACGCAGACGAATGATTTGGCCCTCTTCTAGATTATGATTGGGAGAGGTGATAGTGGTACTTGTAGTACCGGTTATAGCTGTGATAAAGAGGCTTACGGCATTTACCGTAGACTGATTAAATATTTCTACAAATCCTTGGTGATTTCCTCCAATTACTTCAGGAAAGTTCTGTTGACGAGATGCCCAACTCCATTCGTGAGGCCACTCTTGCCATGTTTTTTTAAGATCTATCCATCTTAAAACTATATCCTTATACCATCTTCCAAGGGTGGTAAAGCTGTCGTTCCAGACGGAATAAGAATTATTGAGATAATTATAAACGAGCAGTTTGGAAGGAAACTGGCGTTTTTCTCCATCTGGATAGGTAGGGGAGTTAGAATAGGTCCAATAAACGAGTTGAATATTTAAATCTCTAGTGCCATGGACGCGCTTATGCCCTTCATTTACGCTTACAAATTCTCCTACAGCATCTGGAATTTGAAGGTCGAATCGTTGAACAGTATTTCCATTGCAGACGGTTAAGGCATCTCGTCCTATTTGGAAAACGCCTTTATCAAATTGAACCGTGGAAAATGTTGAATCACTTCCATATTCGGTATCTATTTTTTCCCAGAGAAAGGGGACAATGGGATTTCCATTAAATCGAATCTGCCATGTAGAGCGCTCACAGCTCACAATGAGGATATCTCGAATAAATCCTACGCTTACGATGTGTTCGCTTGTAGGGGCATCTATAAACCCTCCTCGACCCGGACTATCAGATCTCCATCCATCGAATTGATCTGTAGGATCTCCATTTTGAGAATATCGGAGCCGTTGAGGGAAATTAGTGGCTCCTACTAGATTCTCACCCTCAAATGTATTGAAAGCTAAGAGCCGATCCTTAAATGGAACAATAGCCAAAGCTTGTTGAAGGAAAAAGGCTCCGTGGAAGTACTCAATGTGAACCTCTGTATCCTCATCTAATGCAGGGCTAACGGTAATATTAATTAATCCAGTCGCGTAGTCGATCGTTCCGCTATCATTCCGACCATCAGTCGTTGTAGATAAAACGCCGTTACCATCATCTACGAGCAAGGAAATGGGTTCATCTGCCGGATTTCCTATGGTAATACGGACTGTTTTAGAGATTACAGGAGTTTTAGATGTATTTACCGGTCCAAAAGCCATCCACGGCGTTACAATTGTTCCTAGATTTTCATCCTGAATGCGGTCAGCACCTGTAGCGGGAGCAAAATCGGTCCAGGTGACTCCGTTGCTGAAACGAATGGGGTCCGGAGTCGCACCGGTACCATTGAAATTGGTGACCCAAAAGAGATCCTGATTGATCGTATCTTGCCAGTAGGTAACGGTCCAAAAGAAATCGGAGTCATTTCCATTCCACGTAGTTCCAGGAAGCCATTCTTCAAATGAATTGGTAACGGTATTGTAACGATAAGCATAGACCTGATCAAAAACGATTAGCTCTTCCAAGTTAATGGTACTGAGTTCACGATTTCCAATTCCCATTACAGGCAGTCCAGGAGCATAAGAGAACGATATAGTCGTTGCAGCTCCGATTCCCATTCCGCTCAGCGTTACATCACCGATAGCATAATTTATGGTTCCAGAGCCTCCAGGAGCGCCTATTAAGGTACCGTCAGGAGGGGAAGGTTCAGTATATGTATTAGCACCCGAAACGATGGTCACAGTGCCTGGAATGATGCTAGGATCCGTTTCTAGAGGGCTTGTAATGCCTAGGAGAGTGAAAATATTAAATGACCAAGGATCTGTTGGAGAGTTTCCTAAAGATTCGTCTTCGAACACTCTTAAGAGCCTTCCTAATAGATCGTAGCCTAGTTTTCTCTTAATTCGATCGCGCCAGATATAGGCATTTTCAAGATCTGGAAATGCATCTTGAGGAATCAAAAAGGCTTCTGGATTCTTTACCAATCCCGTTTTCAGACCAGCTATGTAGAAGGGCTGATAACCCATATTAGTTTCTCAATATGGTTATGGATATGAAATTTCCAGCATCGGTAAAGCCAGAGCCATCCTGTCTAATAAGATCGATCAAGACGCTTGTAGTTAATTTCCCAGCGGAATCGTAAACGATAATAGGAAGAGCTCCACCTCCAGAAAGAGAACACTGGACAACATAATCGGCATCGGGGAAAGCGACGGAAAAGTCGAATCGATACTGGCCTACGCTGATCCGCGTTACGCTAGCTATATTAAAAGAATTTGCCGTTAGTACCGGAGGAGTGGCAATAGTGCATTCTCCAAACGCTTTTATGGGAACTATGGGATAATCGGTGCTGAGAGTATCTCTACGCCAGAATGGGTAGGTTTCATTATCGCTATCCGTTTTCGCGTAGACCACCCCTTCGTTAGCTAAGGGAGTGTAGGGTTCGCTGGACGTATCCGGAAGACGCACCTTTCTGTGTTTACGGGCATTTTGAGTAGCATCATCAAAAGGAAAATGATCTGAATCAGGATCTCCCAGAGGCTGATCATCTCCGTAAACCAAATTGAGCTGTTGATAATTCGTCAGTAGCTGCGGTTGAGATTGAGCTATGATCTGGAAGGCTTGAGGGATTTCAGGATTAAAAGTCATTTGAGTTCCTTATTTAAAACCTGTTAAAGAAGTTGCCGTACGGGAATTGCACCTGTTCGGTATAAATCGTTGCGCTTCTCTCCTGAGCCAGCTGATCACTGGTTCTACGCATCGCTAGGAGCTCCTGGTGATGAAATTCGGGCATAATAGCTGCGACTGAAGCCATGTCCTGACGGTCTTCTAAGATCTTTTTAGCAGCTCCATAGGCGAGATATTGCCACCATTCTTCGAGCTGAGGAGTATCAGAGTCGCCAAATAAAAGTGTGGGTTGCCGCAGCACCTCCATAGAGACCTTGTAAGCTTTATCTGGTACCGGTCTGAGGAAAAAAGTATCGGCATAGAAGAGAAGGGCTTCAGGTCTAGAAGCTTCATAAGAGACGTATTGAGCTGTAAGAGTACTGCCAGACGGAGGTATCTCAGGAGAAAAATCGAGGTCGGTAATCGATCCGGTAGTGTAATCAATATTTCCAGGAATTACAGTCTCACCATCTTCACTGAGAAATCCTCCTTCTCCATCGTCTCTAGCTATTACCGACTCTCCTGCAGAGTCTGTGAAAGAAACGAAAACGCGAGAGAAAACTGCAGGATCTCCTGAATATTCATAAGCGCGTAGGACGGGAGCATTGTTGAGCTGGAAAGAAAATGTTGTAGTAGATCCATCTCCGCTTCCTACATCCTGTTCAAACTCCAGTTGAGGATAAATTCTAAAAAATTGTTCTCGACTTTGAGTATAGAAGGATTGATAGCCAGCGATATAGATCGGCTGGTATACATTAACAAATTTATTCCTTGGAAAAATATACGCATCTACTGTAGGGTCCGTGTAGAAATTGAACTCATCGCGTAGATTTAAGACGCGAATGGATTCTGGAACATCAAAAAGGTAGAAAGTATTGATCTGATCATCGATCTCAGCGTCCGTTATCTGCGTCTGTGAAGGAGAAGCAGTAAGGCGTCTAATTTTAGTTCTGATTCTATCGAGTGTACTTAGTTGAGTAGAAGAGATAGAAGCCATTATCTATCCTCCACATCAACAAGTTGGGAAATGGGGACTACTTGTGCAGTTGTAAAACCAGGTGGGAAAACTGGAGTTAAAAAAGGAAGTTCAGAAGTGGTGTTTATATTAGTTTGGAACTCATCATCAGCCGTAACTTTTATAAGAGTCTGGACATAAAATAGAGCCATACCAAAAGAGTCAGGAACGATAAGACGTACCCACTGGTCAGAATCGTAACCGTGGGCTTCGCTAGTCGTAACGACAGCTTTAAGAGCTTGGGTAACATTGGTTACCATCCTCCTTACGGGAGTAAATCGCGCCGGTAGAGACATTTACTATTCTCACGCGGCAAATTCTAAAGATTGGAACCCGTAACGTTGTTTACCGGCTCCTGCAATAGGAACAAGATTTGCACTTCCTTCTGGGAGGTTGTACTCATACTTAGGGTAGGAGCACGATCCTATTTTACCGTCACGTGCAGTTGCTGTTATATCCGTTCCGTTCAACCATCGAGCTACCCAAAGAGGGACTTCATATTCTTGACCATCTTGAAGAACTTGGTTAAACATGGGAGTGGGATTGAGCTCGGGATGTCGGGGATACTTGGACTGAATAATGTGGGCTGTAGCGTCCGCACATTCATAGTTTTTAAATATTCCTTTCACCGGGACGCATTCTTGTTTCATAAATTCAAGAAGCTTTGGGTTCTTGATTTCTCTAGGCGCGGATTTCTTTTGTTCACGCATTTTTGGGGTCGCAGTCATTTAGTACTCCAATGTGTAGGGGGAGGGGGTGCAACCCCTCCCTCGTTTTAATTAAGACAACAGAAGAGCTCGTTCGGCGAACCATTCCATTTCATCGTCACTACCACCTAGGGCATTAGTTCCGAGTTCGACAGTAAATCGAGCTTGGTTAGATAAAACATCATCTGGGGTATTCGCAGTGCTGAATGGTTGTGGAGCACCTTTTTTACCTATAGGAACTGCTTGTGGAAATGTAACCCCAGCAGCAGCGGTGGCCGATGTTGGGAAAGTAAAAGCAGTAAAAGAAGAAGTATTTATATTTACTCTATATTCAGCATTTGCGCCGTCTATAGCTAAAATTTCTCCTTGAAGCCCTTCCATTTCGACCATTCCAAAGTCTTCCGTTACTCGGAAAGTAACGATTTGACCTACTGTAAATCCGGAAAAGTCCGGAAGGATCCTACGATTAATCGTAAACACAGCTTCAGTAGCTTGAGTAATATTTTGGATTTCGAATACTTCCGGGAAATAAATAGTGCGAGGAATTTTTCTTACTTTAACTGCGGTAGCAGGATCAGCAAAGGCACTGGCATCTAAACCAATTTCAAATTCATTTACACTATTAACTGCTGTCACTGTGAATTGTAATCCAGCAATTTGCAGCATTCCGGTAGTCTCGTACAATCTAATCTCGTCGTTAACTTTCAAGCCATGGTTAGCAATGGTTACGACAGCGGGATCAGCATTGGTAACGGCAGTTCCTGTTAATTCAGGACCAGGAGATTGAATTGATCCATCTATGAAACTGATGCCGTCAGTGAGATTCATCACCGGTAGTTGTAATGTAGCCGCACCACTCGTTTTATTTTGAGTGAGAGCGGAATTTTCAGGCATTAAACCTGTCCTTTCAGCAATCATTACTGGCGTTTCAGCTGCTGTTGAGCCGAACTGAGTAATATTGTGGACTTTGAATCGACTTGGAAACCAAGGAAGAACAATTTCTTCACTCAGACCATCAGAGGTAAATCGGCCTCTTAAAATACTTTGGTTAGTTGATAAACTCATATTGTGCTCCTTACGCTAATGTTGCGCGTAGATTAATGACCCACGCATCGTTAGTTATTCGTGGAACCTGAGCCATCTTCCAACCCACAGACGCGTTCAACGCGAGAGGTGAATCGTAAATAGGAGGTCTATAAATAAATTGAGAACTGTAGCCATCTTGTTCGATTATTGCATAAGCCTCTAATCCTACGCAGAATATGTTATAGACTCGGCTACCGAGCAGTGAAGCTGCATCAGTGCTAGATCCAATACTAGAAAGAAGGAATCTCAAATTTGAAATTGAACCCCATTCCGGACGCAATGCATGCATTGGACTTGGATATTGAGCTTTAGCAATGAAGCCACTCACATTCTCCAGGTCACCGATTAAATCGGTTGAGCATAACGCAAAATATGCATCGCGTACTGGTGCCGTTCCAAAACGATCTTCTCCTTCTATATTGTCCGAAATAGTATACGCATTATTACCTGCGAGGGTTCTAATTACATTATCTACGTCAGATCTATTAATATCAGTAGGATTATCACCGTTTGAACCACCTGTACAGTTAATGAAGCTAGCAGTAGCAGCAAGCATATCCCGTACAAGTTCATCTTCCGTTTGACGTAAGCTAACGCCTAGACGCTGAGCAGCTTCGTTTAAAACAGGATCTTGGTTTTGAAGGGTGACTTGTTCATTTAAAATGATATATTGACCATAGAAATCCATCTCCGCATCGATATTGATGGCAGTTAGATTCACTGGTGGAGGGGTAACTCCAGAATTTCCTAAAGGAACCTTAGAGACCGGTAATGCGTTGTATCGACGCATTCTTAAAATAGTACCGCCATTACGGGGCATACGCTTTAGCATCGCAGGAATGCGGTGAATAAAGTACGGTGTTGGTACACTAAGTAATTTATAACTAAAGCTTTGCTGAACCGGCGCAGGTAGCGTGGTTGTGGTCGTAATCGACATAAGTTAATACTCCAACTTGTTGTCAGAGCAGAAACCTCTTCCGCGGCCGAAGTAGAAAAAATTGCATTAAAATGCCACTATCTCTACGCTTGAAGTCGCGGAAGCGATTCAAGCAGCACCTTTTATCGCAGTTTGCATCTCTTGAAACAGTTTGCTCTTAAGCTCACTGTTGGGCCATCCACTGTAGTCATTTGCCATGTGCAACGGGGACGTCCCACCAAGGGAATTACTTGAGCGCGGCTTGGAAGCATTGCTTTCAAGCTGCCTTTTCTCTCTACTCTCTTGCGAGCCCATACCTCTGAGCTTAATTTGCTCATAGATAAAGGACGCTTGATCGTACGGATCACTTAATCCTTGGAGAGATTTTACAAATAAAGGATCGCTTTTTAGCTCTTCTAAATTATCGTTTGATGCAACGGAAAAATAGTCGGGATAGCGGCTCATAATCTTTTGTTCTACCGAGTCTTTCGCAGTTGCTTCCAACCGCTGTTCGAGCTCCTGAATCCGGAGATCCGATTTTTTTTCTCTGTAGAGATTAATTTTTTCAGCCTGCTCTACTGTGAGGAGATCGTCTTTGGGATACTGACCAATTTCATCACCCAAATCCTTCAAATCCTCTTCAGCACTCTTGCCTTTAGGCTGAGTAGCTTCTTCGTAGCGCTCTTTCCATTTCCTACTTTCGTATTGCAAATTTTCAATTTCCTGACGGGCTCTTTTGAAGTTGTACTCCTTATCACTGTCTGCTTGAGTAGGAGCTACTTCTTGAGAACCTTCAGCTTCTGTGGAAGCCACAGTTTCTTCTGGATGAGCCACGACCTCATCTTGATTAACGTTTGACTCGGGAGGAGGGGTTTCAATCCCTTCCTGAGCTTCTTCTTCTACTGACATACTTCCTCCGTATGGCGAATACATTTACAGCCTCAGGGGCCGGCCTCTGACGTGGGCACACGTGTCAGCCCCTAGCTATAGTATATCATTTAAAAAAAAGATTTGTCAAGCTGAGATTAAAGAAGAATTTTTAAATCTTTTGGCGCAGTCAGAAAGAGATTGCAGAAGATGAGCCCCATACTTTTGGATTTGATGAAAATATTCTCGATCGGTGTTATCGAGTTCACTTTCATGCTCCATGAGATAAAAACAGGTATTGGCATCCGGAATGCTCCAATGAAAGAGCAATTCATTTTTTCGATTATTGTAGCTGAAAAGAGAAGTATCATATGAGACTTCGGGGGCTGTGAAGCGGGGAATTAATTTCCGAGTGAATACATTCGGAAGCCATTTTCTATGAGAATTTTCTTGCAGATTCAAAACTTGAATATAGTAATTCTCTGCGTACTCTCCATGAGTTTCAATAATATTCTCCAATTTCTTCAAAAAATCTTTTTCTGAATCTTTTTGAAGATCGAGAACACTGATACTTTCATGAGGTTTAGCTAGCAGTTCTAAGGCTGCACTGCCAAGAGTGGGTTTCTCTGTATCCATTACTCTAGACTAATTAAAATAAAGTTTAGGGTCAAGGAGAAATTTGAAATAATCTACAGTCCAGTGGGGTAAGGACTGTAGATTTATACAGATGTAAAAAGCTGAGCTGGAGGGGGTAGAATCGTCTTTTGAGGACTCTTTCGATAGATAGGTCTCCAGCTTTCGATAATGGAAAAAAAAAGCTGGGGTGGTATCTATAGAAAGCTGAGCTGGAGGGGGTAGAATCGTCTTTGAGGACTCTTATTGCATAAATACTGTAGATTTATATAATAAAGGGAGTCTCATCCACCCTAAGAGCTCAATAAGTGTGGAAGGAGATGCAAGGTCGTCAGCAATGACGACTTTTGTTTTTGTTCCAATAAAAAAGGCCCCTTCAGAAAGAAGGAGCCCGGAAAACCAATATCGCAAAAATCAAGGAGAACACCCATGAAAAAGGTGCTTATCTCCTTTATAACATTTTCAAGACTTTATTTGAAAGCAAAAAGCTCCCTTTTTTAAGGAGAGCTTTTCGAGCAGCTTCTTCCGACATTGGAAGATCCACGTAATTATTTTTTTCGCTTTTTCTTCTTACCGATTTTTGAGGCTTCAGAATAGGCAATGGCAACGGCCTGCTTAGGATTGGTTACCTTCGGTCCGCGTTTAGATCCAGACCTTAGTTTACCGGCTCTAAATTCGTCCATCACGATTTCGCGTTTTTCTTTTTTCGCAGTCTTCGTAATTTTCTTTTTTTTAACCATCTTAAAATCCTAACAAAGGGGTTTTCCTTTGAAGTTACTTCTTCTTTTTAGATTTTTTATCCAAGTCGGGCCATTTTCTGTTAACGCATTTTTTAATTCCCGCAGGATTCGGAGCATGACGCGAATAAGCTTTCGCAGCAATTGCCCGCTTGCGTGTATTAACAGGATAAGAACCCTTTGGAGCTCCTCCAGAAGGGCCGCAAAAGTCCCCTTTGGAGACTCCTTTATATTCACCTACGTTTGAGCCTCCCGGCTTTTTTTGAAGTTTTGACTGTACGCCGCGTTTTACTTTTAACCCCTTCGCAATGGTGGTTTTCTTCACACTCCGTACAGCACGCTTTTTTTCTTTTACCATTTTTTGAACCTTTTAAATTCATTACTTAAGACCCTGCTTCAGTTCCTACAAAGATTTCTGCTTTAGGAGCCTTAGTCTTTTTATTCATTAAATTCGGAGCCTCTTCAATAGAGATTTCCTCTACATCAAAGGACTCCGAATCCGCTCCAAACTTTTGAGTATGAAGAAGTATTTGCTTGTGCAATTTCCTCGCTTCTGAATTTGGGCGTGGCATAATAGGCATTAATACATTGAATCCGAAGGATACGCCTCTACTTTTTTGAAAGAATCCATCATATCCTCATCAATTTCTTGGATAGTATCTGGATAATCATCTCTAAGTTTAGGATAAGGTTCAGGATAAGTATGTTGGATATGGTCTTGAGGAAGGTTAGCTACCTGTCCATAACCCATACCGTAATACTCTTTTCCTTTCTTACGTATCATTTCATCGTCAGCATAACCATGCATTTCATCATTATAGTGACTCATACCGCGAGCTTTTGAAGTCTTAGATTTACGATGAGATCGTTTCATTCCTTTGCTCTCATCTGCGCGATCTTTTTCTGTTTGTTTATAGTGTCTTGGCATTTTCTCCTCCTGGGAGTTGCTGTTAAGTTAAGCATACTAAAGCGATACCACATAAAATTAAGAAACATGGAGGAACCTAATAAGAGGGGAATGTGGTACCGCTCTCTTTATTTATAGAACAAAATGATTTTTTTATAAAGTATTTTTTTTAAATAGCTTCTTCGAGAACGACTTCTTCTTCTACTTCAGTCGGCTGAACTTGAGATCTTTCTTTCAGATAATCTACCAGGCGTAAGAGTCCTTCCAGCTGGGTGAGATCCATGCTTTCAAGTTCCTTAACAGCTTTTACATAGTGGAGAGTTCCCAGAGCTTGATCCTTTTCAGATTCCGCCAGTCTTTCGATTGCTAAGGCGCGATTTTCTTCCACACGGCTTACTCTTTCTATTCCTAAGCCCTTATTAGCGGCAGCTCGTGACTGGAGATCTTCAATCTGAGCCTGAAGAAGTTGTAACTTAATTTGCATTTCCTCTTCTTGAGCTTTGGATGCATTTTGTTCCTCTACTTCAATCGCTTCAATTAGTTGATCCTTATCACTTAAGGTAGCATTTTCAAGAAGGATAGAGGTTGGAACAGGAATACCAATTTCTCTAAGGTGTAAAAGCTGAAGGAATTGAGTCTGACGTTGGGTAGATGTACTTGTTCCTTCTTCTACGGTGGCATCATATTTTCCAAAGCATCTATGATAAAATTCAGGGGTAGGCTCTTGCTGGACAATTCTTTGGATCTTTCCTGGAGTAAAATTCTTTTGAACATATTCGAGGAAGATTTGTCCCAAATATTTCTGAGCTTGATCGAGTTGATCAAAAAGAACTTGAAGAGTGGTTAATCCAGCTCCCTGACGCAGCATGGAAAGAATTCCGGATTTATCATCATCAGCAGATCCTAACAATTCTTCGTTTACCCCCGAGATTTCCTGAAGCTCTTGGCCTAAGATTTGAGATAATTGAATCATCGAGGGAGGAACCTGAGGAGGGTGAATTTGTTCCACGTCGCTCATCGCTGCATCTTGTTTCAAAGTTAGCAGTCGACCTTGGCCATTTAGAAATGCATCTTTTGGATTTACCAACGCATCTTCTTTCACCTTCCAACCGGAATTAATTTGGGACTCAAGGATATCGAGCTCAATTACTTTTCTACGATTGTAAAGATACTGGGCATCTCGTAATCCGCGTACCATTCCTTGAATCCGCCATGGGAAATAAGGGAGCTGAGGATCATAGTAGCCTAGCACGGGGACAAAAGGATAGCGATCAATGCCTAACGGATTTGCGCCGTGATAAAGGACATGGCCCTCCAATACAGTTGCAAGCTTAACAGTTGGAATGGTTTGCTTAATCTTTGTGATTCTATTTCCAAAACGTTTTAAATATTCTTTAAGAGTTTCGTCATTTCCGGTCCATTCGATAGTTTCACCGGTCTTCATATCTACAAGAAGTTCTTCCTCGCGATAATCTCTGTACCAATATTCATCGTAATATAGGAGATCCTGCATTCCGTAGTTATAGGATTCCGGCAGGAATTGAAACTTTCCATCCCGGCTTTGACGTACATTTATCTTTTCTATTTCATCCATTTTCTCCGGATGAAGAGAAAGTGCTTCAATCTTAGAAATATATTTTCTCGTCCAAATAAAATTACAATCGGAGAGATCATGCTTTCTAAAATAGGGATCGATCAAAAAAGAATTGTAGCTTAGGTTATCCACGCGAGGATCGCCAGAAATGGGGTCTGAACGATAGTCTGCCCAAAATGAGAGAAGATTCATCCCAGTGGTCAACATGCCGTCAAAGGCCCCTGAAATCATTTCTCCGATGTTAGCCTGATCGGTGAACCAATAAGAAAGCTTTGTAAATTGAGCTGCGGTCGCGGCATCTGCATTTTCTCGTGGGGTATAGACTGTAGATTTTCTATTTCTACGTTGATAGCCAGTAACGAGATTACATATCCGTCTTATTCTATTAAAGTTAAATTGTCTTTTCCTGAAAGCTGGAAGATTTCCATAGATATCATTCCACAGCGTTTGATCTCCCGCGCGAAATCTGGAATCTAAATCGGCTTCCGACCAGAAAGACTGATTGATCGTAATGCTATAAGAATAAGTCTCATCCATCTTTTGAAGGACATGACGATCTGTATCAGAAATATACCATGAAGGCTCGGAAGGCCGAAAGAGGGTCATAGACGCATTTTTTTCGTTCAAATATTTACTTTATAGTACCTCATTCCCCCTCAATTATCAAATAAAAATTTTAAATTCTCTTGATAGCAACCAAATATTGGATTAAAATAAAGAATTGACAAACCTTTCACCCATAGGACAAAGAGATGGTAGAAAATCCAAGTAACAATCCCCTCGCATATCTTGGGGTCAAAGCACCCACCCCTCCCAACTTAGTAAGATTTAGGAGAGCTCCTACTCCACGCGATACTGGTTTTGATGTGGGAACTATCTGGCTCGACGAGATTACGGGAACTAATTATTCCTTAGGAATAGTAGCCGGCGGTTTAGCTGTATGGGATCCTTATGCGGGAAGTACAGCCGGGGTAGATACACTCACGGGAGATACGGGAGGAGCTATTTCTCCTTCTGGAGCAAATATCAATATTTTAGGAGGAAGTGGACTCACTGTAGACGGCGCAGGATCTACATTAACTATTAATAACAAGATAGATAATTTTTCTGCCTATTTATATGTCGTAGGATTTACTGGAAACAGTGGCTATACCACAGTTCAAGCTGCTTTAGATGCAATCGGGCCCGGAGGTTCAGGGCAAATCTTTTTACAACCAGGAACTTATACAGAGAATTTAACTTTTCCTGACGGTATTGATGTAGGAATTATTACAGGGAGTGATGAAGATGCGGCTGCTGCTGAAATTGTAGGAGCCCATATTCCTCCAACTACGGGAAATGTGGTTCTCTGGCGTGTCAAAATGACCAGTCCTTCCGATTTATTTAATAGTGCAGCTGCTGGAAGTGCCACCCTGTCATTGGTTCATAATAATTACAGCGTGAACGGTTATCTTTGGAATGTCCCCAATTGGACAGGAGCTTTGGTTGCAGGATTAATTGCCGATCGCGCTTCAGCGAGTTCAGGAATTGTGAATAATGTTACAGGAACTTCTCCAGTATTTCTTTTTTCAAATGATTTAGGAGTAGGAAGTGCAAATCCCGGCTTTATCAACGGATTTTGTGAAATTCAACAATGCGGAATTGGATGTCCCATCACCTATGGAGGAAGTTCCTCTATAATTTTTGCTCGTAATATCTTTACAGCTACTCAAACCTTCACCGACTCCATTGGAGGAGGCATTCATAATTCATATTTTTCTACAGGAAGTGATGCAGCGTTGGAGTATGAAACTTCAGGAGACGTAGTATTAAGTGATTGCACTATTACCTCTACGAATAATCCGGCTATCGACGGAAGTGGAGCTGGAACCTTAATTATAGGAGCCGTAGCTTTTACTTCAGATAACAATATCAGTGCTTCTCTCACCCTTTCTAAAGGAACCCTGAATACTGGAACCCTCCAAGCAGATCAACTCCAAATAGAAGGAGGAGCGGTCACGGACTTCATCGGCCAAGCTACTTTAGTAGCTGGAACCGTGACCGTAGCTAACACCAATATACTTGCGACTGATCGCATATTTATAAGCCGATCGGCTTTAAATGGTTCGGCAGATATTGGAACCTATACTACTTCTATTATAGCTTCTACTAGCTTCACAATTACTTCCAATAACGCTACGGCAGGCGTTGAAGCCGCTGACGTATCTACGATCGATTATTTCATTGTACGTGAGCTTTAAAAAATTATTTAACTTAACCTTAACCAAGGAAAAAAAATGGTAGAAAATCCAAGTAATAACCCCCTCGCTTATTTAGGAGTAAGGGCACCTACCCCTCCTAATCTATTGAGGCAAAAACGGGCTCCCCTCCCTACAGATACCGGTTTTGATATCGGCACTATTTGGTTAGATGAGCCGACAGGAACCAATTATGCACTCGTCGGAGTTGCCGGTGGAATCGCTGAATGGGATCCGTATGCCGGAAGTTCAGGCGGAGTCGACAAACTCACAGGCAATAGTGGAACAGCTATTCCCTCTGGCGGAAATATTGATATAGTCGGTACCGGCATTATTAATGTGGCTGGAGCTGGAGATACTTTAACAATATCTCATACAAGCGGAGCAGGATTTCCTATTACTCCCTATGTTGTAGGATTAGTTGGAGAAGCTGAATTTCAGACAATCCAAGCTGGGCTCGATGCAGCTACGGCAGCCGGAGGAGGGATTGTATATGTTCAACCTGGAACTTATACTGAAAATCTTACTCTTTTTGGAGATACGGGAATTGTAGGAACTCCAGGAAATTCGGCTGCAAGTACAGTCGGAAATACTGTAGTAATTACAGGAACGCATACCCCTCCAACGACCGGATCATTCACATTCAAAAATGTGGAACTAATTAGTGCCACAGATATTTTGAGCAGTGCAGCTGCTGGAAGTGCTCCTATTATTATTGCAAATTCTTTTGTTGCAATTACTGATGGCTATATTTTTAATATGGTTAACTGGACTGGAACTTTAGTTTTATTTAATGTGGGAGATGCCAGTACGGATAATGGTGTGGTAACTAATAGCGGAGGAGCTGCATGCTTTTTCGTTACAGCTACTATAGGAAATGGAAGTGGAAAGACCATGAACACTTCCGGTTTGGTTACGTTTCAAGAATTGGATGTAAGATGTCCATGGAATGCGATGACCGGAACTATCCTGGAGTGTTTCTACGCTTCCTTTCTTTCAACAGTCACTCTCTCTAACGATACAACCGGAACCTTCGACTTGTGTAGATTTAGAAGTGGAGCTCTCACTCCTCTTACAATGAGTTCGAGTGCGGATGTAGAATTGCTCAATTCCGTCATCGATACAAGTAGCAATCCAGCTATTGCCGGAGCCGGAGCGGGTACTCTAAAAATTGTAGATGTCTCCTTTGGGGATAATGCAGAAATTGCAGGTACTTTAACCTTGGACAGCGGAGAAGTTCGCGGAGCGGGTCAAATTACTCGATTCCTTGTAGGAGCAGCTCCCGATGCGGGTTACCGGACAATTCAAGCCGCTCTCGATGCAGCCAATGCAGCTGGAGGCGGAATTGTTTACGTTCAGCCAGATACCTATGTGGAGAATCTTACTCTTTTTGATGGGACTCAAGTTATAGGCACCTCGGCACAAGGGATTGACGCGGGCACCGGAAGAGTAACAATTCAAGGATCTCATACTCCCCCTACCAGCGGAAATTTCGCATTTAGAAGTTTAAATCTCACTAGCGGTGCAGACATTCTTTTCAGTACCGCAGCTGGAAGCACCAATATAGTAATAGACGACTGTTTCATAGGACTGACTGATGGATTTACTTTTGATCTTACGAACTGGACAGGTAGACTAACTATGTTCAATTGTGTGGAAGGAGGCGGAGATAATGGAATAGTTAATAATAGTGGAGGATCCATATGCTTATTCCGTGATTGTCTTATAGGAGCGGGAACTCAACATAGAATGATCACTAGCTCCATTGCAACTTTTATAGACTGCTCTATCTTCTGTGATTGGGAGGCCGCATCTGGAACGCGCATAATAGCCGAGAACTGTGTCTTCGACCGAGAGATTGATATTACTGGAGCTAATGTTGTGGGAACCTTTAAATTTTGTACTTTCTCCAGCGATGGTTCAACACCGGTTCTTATAATGGGTTCTTCCTCCCCGGTATCAATCCTGGATTGCATCGTAGATACATCCTTTACCCCCGCAATCTCGGGAGCCGGCGCCGGAGTCCTTACTCTGGGTAATATTACCTTCCTGGATAATAAGGAAGTAGCTGTAGCTCTCACTCTAGCGGAAGCGGCATCGCGTCTAGGAGCTACAGAAGTTCATGGGGATCTCACCCTCTCAGAAGCGGCCACTCAGCTGAAGGTACAAGGAGGAGGGGTCAATGACTTCATTGGTACAGCTACTCTCACAGCTGGCACTGTAGTGGTAGCTAATTCAAACATCGCGTCTACAGACAAAATATTAATCACCCGCACAGGAGTCAACGCTTCTACCACTTTAGGGTTTCTGGATACCAGTATTGTAAATGCAGTGGCCTTTACCATTAGGTCTCTCGAACTAGCTACACCTGGGATGGTAGAGACCGGTGACGTATCCACAGTGGATTACTTCATCGTCCGTCAACTCTAATCTCTCTCTAGATTCTTAGAGTAAAGACCTTCCGTTCTTTCGGAGGGTCTTTTTTTTTGTAGATTTAATTCCTCCCTTTCCCTACGCTTCTTCCATAAAGATATCAACAAGGGACAATTTATGAGTCAGACGCCAGGTATTACCCCGCTGGTTCCTCCAGGATTACGTCCTTATGGAGAAAATCCTGGAGATGTTATAACGGATAGTCAACATTATCCTAAGTACGCGGGGATTAAATTAACTGATCGCTATATAATTCAACGTCCACAATATTTTATTACTTTTGACGATGTCCTCTATGGTTTATGTAATAAAAAAATTTATGTACATGATTTTATATACGATGCTTATGAAGAAAAGGACCTAACAGCCACACAATTTTTGGCTCTTTATCCGCACCGGTACAAGGTAATAAATGAATATGAAGCTAGACTTATTCCTTTAACCTTCCCCCAAAATTCAAATTTAGCTTCTCCTCAGTCTTCAAGTTCAAATTCTAATGAGTCTTCAGATTCACAAGCCGCTCCTTCTTCAAACCGTAGCTGTATGAGAATTGCCAAAATTATTTTAGCTATTATTACGGTAGCAGCCTTCATTATCGCGATGGTGGGATGCTCCCCTCATCTTCCAATTACATGTTTTTACGTAGGAGGAACGATGGCCTTTATTTGTGGGGTGATTCTCGTGGTCCTCTGTAAAGAAAATTGCAAACAAATACTTAATTCAACTTAAACAAAAGGAAAAAATATTATGAGTACTATAGAAAACTCGAGTAGCAGTGAGGATCCCCTCTATTACAGTTCTATTAATCCAAAGAAAGAAATCAATGAACATTTTTCAAGAATTACAATGATATGTGATGCTGAAGCTGGCCCGTTTCTGGGTAGCCAGCATGCGCTGATAGCTCTGGAAGTCTTAGAAACACCCCTAAAGGGAGTAGAAAGAGTTGCAAAATGGCTAATCCATTTAGTTAAAAATTCGGAAGAGCCTACCATCATATTTAAACGTAAGAAATGGTACAAACTCACGGGCGATATCGGATCGGTCCAAATAAGGAGAATCTCTGAGAGCGGTTATCGTTGGACCAATAAATCCAAGACGTATCGGATTACAGCAGCAAAAGCTCGCCGTTTAATAGACAAATCGATCAAAGAATGTGAGAACCCTCTTAAGTATCCGCAGCCATTTAGTATGATGGGGAATAAGTTAGCTGACGCTGCTCCAAATGAGAAACCTTTACTGATAAGGAATCGGTTTATTAAGGAACTCGCAGATACTGATCCCGAAGTATTTCTCACTCTTTGTAGAAAAGCTCAACGGTGTATAGACTACGGAACATTTGAAAAATTAGGGAAGGGTTATTTTTACGCCTGCTATGTTAAGCATGGAGGAATCGACGTCGCGAATCAAACAATTAATACAGTGTTCAAATACAAAAAAGGAAAAGTCGAGGGTAAAAAATCAAGAGTCCGTTTCAATAAGACTATTTCCATCAAAAGAAGAGAGGAGATTCTAGATCTTTATTTGCAGACATGTAACGAAGCGGATAGAACGAAATTATGGGATGAGGCGCCTCCAGAGGACAAAGCATTCTTTGAACAGATTAACATTACGCTTACTCAAGAAATAGAAGTGAAGGGAGATCTCCTCTGCAATAAAGAATTTAAACTTATCCCTACCCTTGAAAAAATCCGAAAGCGCTATATAGAAAAGAATGTGGCATTTGCAGCTCAGATATTGACGTGGAAAGAGGGTTTGGAAGAGAAACCATTTCATACTGTTCAAAAAATAATCGAATTAGTGGCCGGAACAGTGGAATTCTATAATGGGCCTATGCATAGTTGTTTCACTTGGGCACGAGCAAATTTTGACTTAGTGGGCGCACCTATTCCAGGCGCCCAGATATTCGGTCTTGTTGCGATTACGCGCGTATCCCTCCCTCGAAGGGAGGATCCCGATCATGATGAACCTGGGGAAAAAGTTACGGTAGGACTCACCCAAGAACAAAAGTATAAGTATACGAATTATGGATACTATGCTAATCCATATGATAAGTCGGGAAAGGCGTATGATAAGTACGGAAACCCATATAAGAAGTCCGGCGACGCTTATGCTAACTATCAAAATCCCTATAAGGGATCTTGCGCGTACGGTGGAAACGACAAAGGCAATCAAGCAGAAATGAAGGCTCTCGTGGATAAAAAGAAAGAGGATTAATGAAGAAAAAGAAAGCAGTACGCAGGATAAAGAAGACGTCGCCTACACATGACGAGGAACTCTTTTTCCCTCCTTCCTCATGGGAGGGAAGTTATCATCATGCCAGGTGCTGGAAGGATGAGTTATCTGATTCGACTTATGAGGAGCCTCCCATCCGTCTTATTATAGGCCGAGGAAGCTTATCTGAGATTCAGATTCAGTTGATCAGAAGAGCTTGTGAGCTCGATGACTCCCTTGTCCATCCTTTTTGTTTGATGATTGTAGGAGATCCCACTACAGGCGTGTACGACCTCATTCAAGAAGATCTCCAGCTTAAGGAGCATTTCAGAAGAACACAAGAATTGAATCAGAAAGCGGGGTTGGAGAAATTACCGTCGCCTCTAAAGAAAGGGGGTAAAGTGGGTTCTCCTCCATAGAGCTCAGCATGGAATTTGTCCAGATCCTCGGCCGTCGTTCTTCGTTTATGGATATCTCTCCATCGAGTATACATAACGTAACGAAGAGCATCCATACAATGATCGTGTTGCTTAAGAGGACGCTCAACTCCCCGCAGCGCCGCCTGTGCATCCCATACATAGCTTGAAAACTCCCATATTACATTTTTACATCTCTGGGTGATCTTGAGATCCCCTCCTGCTAGATATTCCGTTACCACTCTTAAACCGTTGTGGACATCGTTATCCGCATCGAAAATATTCTGGATTGCGCATTTTCGCATCTCAGCCTTGAATGAAGCTGCTGAAGGATCAATGTAAATCCCTTTTACAGGATAACCATCGATAAACTTAGCTAGATCTTCAGAATATTCCGAATCCGTCTTCTGACGCCGGCCTTCTTTGCTGCTGTAATAATATTCCTTTTCTACCCAAAAATGGGGATAACTTTCTGGATTGAAACCTACCATAACAAATGCACATGGATTAGTAGTACCATAATCGATTCCTACTGCGTATTCACGACCCCAGTTAGGAGGCTCAGGGATGACGTGTATGGACTCATCGAAGAAGTCGTATATAGCCCCCTCAGCAAGGACCCAGAGTCCCTCTACGAAGCGTCTATACCATAATCCATGGGATTCAGCTTTAATTCTGCGAATATAGGCCGGATCAAGGGAAGGATTATCAGCGAAATTGAAGTTCCATACAGCTATATCTAGATCGGGATCTCCCTCTTTATCAATATAATTCTTTTTAAGCCAATGAGATGGGCTATCTGGATTGGTCGTAATGTAACATCTAGATCCAGGTACGGAAAGGCGATAGCCGAGTTGAAGGAATACAGGTTCCGGGATGACTACAGCTTCATCCACCAGTGCTCCTGCATAGGTAGATCCTCGAAGCTTTCCTTCAGCTTTAAGGTCACAAGCGCCTATGATGTCTATTTCACGTTCAGCTATAAAAAGTTTTCGGATGCCGGGCCTGTAATGAAAGTGATTCCCCATGAAATCGCTGAAAGGGGAAAGGATATTGGTTCGAAGGGAATGCTCAGTACGTCCTAAGATGACCATCTTTCCTGGAATATCCGAGGCTGCAAAGTGCATGAACGCTAGATTAGCGCAGATGGTCTTCCCAGAACGTACTGATCCCACCGCTATATTATAGGAGTGGATGGAATTGTTAATAAAGTCCTGTTGCTTAGGGCTTAGGTCCCACATTTACAGGTGCCTTTTAAAATCAACTCCTCATAAGGAAGAACCTGGGCAGAACGATCCCCCATAAACCTTCTAACCTTTAGTTTTGCGTGTTCTCTTTCAATAAATGAACGACACCGGAAAGCCGGGATATCATCCTTGTTGGACGGAAGGAATGTTAAAAGATAAGGATAGTCCGAGTCCTCATCCATATAGTCGACCACATAAGATATGAGGTCCATATTTACCTGAAATCCTTTTACTACTTCAATCCATTTCATAATCTTTTCTCCATTAAAATTTATTATTATTTCAACTCGTAATACAGTTGTGCTGTCTTAGGATCAATTCTACACCCATTTACTTCACCCCTACAGAATGTACACTGAAGATCAATATATCTAAGCACTTTGGTATAGGGATCTTCTAAAAAGTTTATTATCTTGTGGTATGAATCTGAGCGTTTTTTAGGAGTGCTATATTGTAACATGTAATTTACGAGGTTTTTCTCTCCTGCATAAATCCCAATAAAATAAGGCCCTCCTTCATGCGAAAATTGAGTACAGATACTGTAAACATCTGTGATATTAATCAAATATTCGGCATCCACCTCAATCCACTTCATTATCTTTCTCCATTAAAATTTATTATTAATTCTCATGCCATCTATGCCGGGGCATTATCAATCTATCGTATCTAAGAAAATGTAAATCCGGATCATCTAAAAAATGCCGAATATTCTCATAGGCAGTCGCCACTTCGGCCGTGTCCCGAAATACTGCCAAACGAAGATGTACTTCGTGGGTTTCCATGAAAATTGTAAAAGGAAAACCTGCACATCCCGTACTTTCTCCAGGAAAAATGCGAGAATATGAGTTTACATTCCAAAGGGTGCGGTGTTCTCCTTCAATCCATTTCATTATTTATTCTCCCTTAAAGCCTTTCTTACGATTTTTGCCAACCACGCACTTCGATTTATGTATGTCGGATTGGCCTTTCTCTTTCGATCCATCTCTCTGAAAAGACGAACAGGAAAAGAAACTCCAAAGCTCTTAGTTGTCTTTCTGTAGGAGATCGGTTTTTTAATAGAGGGTGAAGCTACTGGAGGCTCGTATATTGCGCGCAGTGCAGGCATTTCCTGTATTGTCTGTATTGAAGATATTACCGGTATTGCGGGTATTGCAGCTTGTTGAGCTCCCTCAACTTTTTTCTTCTTGCAAAAGATTTTAAATAGTAGCATATTGTTTCCTCTGTTTATTTTAATTATCCCGAAAGTATCTCAAGGGCTTGTTGAGGGCCACAGCTATCTTCAGTAAATTCTTCAGCCTCGGAGCAGATTGTCCCGTCTCCCAGCGCGAGATGGTCTTTTGCATGGTCCCCATAGCTTTGGCTAGATCTGATTGAATCATGTCCATTTCAACTCTTGCAAGTTTGATCTTTTTCCCTAATTTTCTTTTAAAAGGGGATCGAACTTTTTCAACTTTTTCAACTTCTTCAGCTGTTTTCTTTTTCTTTCTAAAAATATCAAGTAGTCTCATATATAGCCTTCTCATGCAGTTTTCCTTCGTTTAACGGGAGATTTCACTTTTTTGCGAGCAGGAAAGCCGATAAGGATGCTATCTATGTTTTTTTTAAAAGAAGGAGCGGTTCCTGCAACCTTTTTCTTGGGAAGAGCTCTAGTAACAGGCTTACTCACCTTTTTGGTTTTCTTCGCAGTAGCAGTCCTCTTATCTCCTATAACATGGTGGCACACCCTTCGAAAGTTCCTAACGAATCTTTCAATAGCTTTAAAATCGCGATCACGATAGCTCATGGTCTTATAGGTAATGCTATGAAAATCGCTATCATCTCCTCCCATTTCATAAAATCGGATTTGCCAAAAACCGGCGAACTCGTCTTCTGCTGAAATGAATGAAATTCCATCCATGTTTAATAATTTATTTATCTTTCTTTTTTCACTTGTAATATTTAACCATTTCATAATGTTTTCCTTTTATTTATTAGTTTTGGTTTGGGATGTTTACTTGTTTTTCCATTTAAATCAGAAAAAGTGGGAGGATCCATCCAATGCGTAACTCCCAGAAGGATACACTCTCCGTGAGGGTCAAAGAAAGTTTTACTCCTACTTTTTCTTTCAGAATAAATGGCCATGCAGGAAGGAATATCAGGATACTCTTCACTACATATTAAGACCCATTTGCCTCCTTTGCCTCCGCACGGTATTTTGTTGTGGATGCTTTTCCATTTCATCGGGATGCCCTCTATTATTTTTATAAAAATTATATTCTTTTAAATATGCGTATAGCTAGCTCGGTTATCCGCGTGATCGTAGGGTGTTCTTCTTTTATACAGCTATACATGGGATCTCTTTTATACAGCTCTAGATGCTCTTGAAGTTCTTGGGATTCCCATAGATTTGTCTTGGGCCATGTATAGTCTTTACTTTCGTCAAAAACAGTCCGTTCATCTATTATACATCGAAGTGTTGGCATTATTTTCCTTGGTTTATTGTTGGTGGTGGGGGAAGAGGCATCCAATGACTGGGCTTATCTTCCTTATTAGGACACCAGATAGGTGTGAGATTTTTCTTTTCCTTTTCAAATTGCTGGAGCCAGCATACCGGAAGAGCCGGACGCCGATCATTTGCAGGAAGGACTTGATAAACTCCTACTAAGGTAGCCTTTGAACCGGGAATATAAAATAAAACGCGGGGAGCATCTTCATGACTTGGCGCAACGCTTTCTTCTTCCCTAACCGGCTCTGGCGGATCGGTCTCCAGGCAGCGCCATCCTCCATTGGTTTCTTCACTCATCTAACCCCTCCTTATTTGTCCTCTGTTGGAAAAGGAACTATTTTATCGGTTTTCGTTTCGTCGGTCGTCTCATGTTTCTTATTAGCCATGTACTCCACCGCAGCCTGATATGTTTCAGCTGGGAGGGGAGCTTCTCCAATTCTATGCTGCTCTTCGCAGTAGGAGATCCCTAAATGACGCAGGAGAGCGGAATCTCCTTCGAATGCTTTATTAGAGAGAGCTACGCGTATTCTCATTTTGAATGAAGATTTAGCTTCCTCATAGATTTGCTTGTAGGTTCCAGAGACAGCTCGTTGAGAAATGCCAGCTGCATGGGCGCAATCAGCTTGAGATCCTCCTAATGCAGCCACGCGATACACGATCTCTTCTCTTTTCAGTTTGCGTACAGCGCGTTCATCATACGTATCATATTTGCCGTCGTATTTACGGGGCCTTCCCTTTAGGCTCGGTTCGTCTTGTGCTGGCGTTTCTTCTTCAGGCATCATCTTTTTTTCTTATTTTCGTTGTTCGGCTTTATAAATCTGTATTTCTACCCGGGGGAAGAGAGTATATTCTTTGATCCACCCTCCTCGGCATATTTGGCTATCATCTTTGATCACTATTTTTTTAATGCAATCGTTGTAAAACTTCTTAAGATTATCGTAGTCCGGCCGAGAGGTGTGTTCCATTCCTCCGCGTGCAGCTTTTTCTCTTTTAGCTTTAGGCCAGCTTTTAGGAATCGCGAATCCGAAAAAATAAAATATTTCTACTGCACCTAAATAGGGGACTCCTCTATACTGCTGCTTGATAATCCATTTACATGCTTCAGCATAATCCTTTCTAGCGTTGTAAATCTTTCCTGCGCGACTCTTCATGAGCTTAGCTGGCTTGGGAGTCCCTTCAAGACGGATTTCAGTTATTAGATTAGCTTCCAAGGAGGTCATTCGCTAGCTAGCTCCCCATTTAAATAAAGAATTAGATATTCGCTTAATGCCCAAATGTTGCACCCACTCTGCTTCAGATCGAAACACATGTCCGTGTCTGACAAAGTAAGAAGGATCGTTATCATATCGTCAACGATGGTACTGATCATTTCAGCTGAATGAGCTGCAACGTGTTTTGAATCGACGACAGTTTCCTCTTTCGCGTCTACACTTCCTGCTGGAAGCAAGTACTCAAGCCTTTCTATATAGTCTTCATAATCTAGCGGGATAAGTCTCTCGGATTGAGAATTTTCCATTTTATAAAATGTTTACCTCAAGACGTTTGGAATAATTTAAATTTCTAACATTTATCATGCTGGAAACCCTCCTGATGCAACTCCTTCATTACTCGTATTATACATCTTTTGCTTATATTCTTTCAAAGAATTTTTACATGCTAATAAAAATTTATCTTGATTATCGGACCCGAATTTTACGGTAGGAAAATAATTATATTTGTTGGGGTCTTGTGGATCTTTCTTTCCATGCTGCGGCAACGAGATCCAATGATTCCCTCCCTTCTCAAATTCAGCTAATCGATCAATGGTTTGATCCCATTCTTTGATATAAATCGTAAATTCACCGATTTTAGCTCCCTTCCCTTCGATCTTTTCATAGGCTATTACTTCTATCATTTCCTCTCCTCAAAAATTATATATTTTATTATTAATATCAGCCAGGAGCCATTTGAAGACCCCGTGCCGCAGTTTCCACTTATTTGCTATACCACCCTACATACATTATTTAAAAATTCGTTACAAGCTTTTTAAACATCCCTCTCGTAGATTTAACAATTTCTCATCTTCTGAGCGAGTCCACCAATCAAATCTTGAACACTGGGTTGCTTTTCTTTCGGAATGGGCCTTTCATACAAAACTTTTATCTCCCCACTCGAGCTAGCCATGCTCTCTAGCATTTGAGAAAACTCAGGTTCAGCCGTCGCAAAATGCACACTATAACGACCTGCCCATACAAAATCGCCCGTAACGTCCATATTAGCCCCTCTAACGGGGTTTTGAGCTTTGAAGGTAGCAAATGTCTCTTTATTTTTTTTAATCGCTTGTAGGGTGGTTTCTCGCAGTTCTGCGGACTGTATGGGACCTCCTTCCTTTAGCAATAATTTTTCTGTTCTTCTATTCTTTTCTTTTCTTTCAAAAAAAGTATCTACCACCCAGCGGAGCATGCAGAGGTAATCGCTCTTTTTAGACTTCAGTTTACCACTCTCTATCTTCCATTCGCTGAAAAGTGCATAGCATCCTTCCCTGTTCTCGTCGGTCAACACTTTTTCCTTAATCTTCTGATGCTCCCGATCGGTAGTGAACACATGAGGAGCTCTTTCAATTTTGTTTTCTTTTTTCAAAGGAAGGGAAAGAGGAGGGGGGTGAGGGGGGCTTGCCCCTCCCTTCTCTTCTTTTTTCTTATCTTTGTTATCATCCTTATATATAGGGGGTCCGGAAAAGCGGACCCCATCATTCCGGAAAAGCGGACCCCCCGATTCCGGAAAAGCGGACTCCTCCTTTCCGCTCTCTTTAGATGAAGGTTTTTCTTCCTCTGGAGAAAGGTTCTCGTCCGGCACGATGGCTCTTAATATTCGTCGGCCCTCGAAAGTGCCCTGAATGACGCAGCCTTTCTTTTTCAAATGAGCTAGCATTTCGTGGAATCTAGTTTTTTTCTTTCCCACAAATTCCATGAGATATTCATTTGAGGCATAGCAGCCTCCTTTTTTTCTATCGAATAGAGAATGGATTTCTGCCCATAAAAGTTTTTCAGAAGCAGAAAAGTCTTTTGCTAACCAAATTTCACGTGGTAGCCAGATTCCTTTGAAATCACGATGCATACATGTACTCCAATATGAGGGGGGTGTAAGTGGAAAATAAAATTATTTGTATTGAATGTAAAAAAAAAGAAAGCCTCTGAGATTTTAATGCTTGCAAAAATCCGAGGCTGCTGTGATAGTTATCTTGTTTTATTAGTACTGTCATTTACGCTCTTCTGTGGTGGTTGAATGTGGGTTAGGTCTTTTAAAACACTCAATTCTCCGGCCGGGATGCCAAAGATTGATCAAGGGCAAGACTTCTGTCTTGCTCTTTTTTTTGCCACTTTCAAATAATTTTGTCACCTATTATCGAAAAAAGAATTTATACTGAAATCCCTGTATTAAGAGAATGTAAAAGAATTTCTGGTAATAACCCAGAGAGCAGAAAGGAAAATCTTTTTTTTATCCTTCAAGAAAATCTTTCATTTCCACATATTCGTTCGTTGCTTTGACTATTTTTTCCCAATAACAAGGAGGAAGAGGACGGTGGCCTTTCATCATCATGGAGAAATATTTTTCTTTTATTCCTAAATGTTTAGTGCAGAACCATCTCTGACTTTGTCCATTTTCAGTGAGGTATTTTCTGAGTTTTGTTATTGCTCGCATTTCTTTCTTGTTGAATTAATTCCACAGGTATGCACAATAGGGTACATCAAGCACGAAATACGTGCAAGCATCCCGGAGGAAAAGATGATTCAAGAAAATTTAGAACCGCCAGCTGATCACTGGGAAGATCACCTAAAACCCATGTATATGGAGGACGCTATCCGCTATGCAGCGGAAAATATTGCCATTAAAGGTTCAAAAACTTGTTACCAAGAAATCTACGACGCTATATATGAAATTTTAGAGCCTAATGTTGAGGAGGAATATGCCGAACAAAGCCGTTCTATCCAATCATTTGGCTGAGGATCCATTAGAAGGCCTCATGTATCGCTCTTACGCTTTTCAACGTAAGAATGCACCGTTAATTGAAGCAACGCGCTGGAGGGCTGTTTATGTAAGCCAGAGAGCCTTTGAAATAAGATATCAAAAAGAATTAAAAAAGGAGAAAGAGAATGTATAAAGAAATATGGATAGAGAAATACGATGAAGCTGTGGCGGAATTAATGGAAGATCTCCAAATTTCGGAAGAAAAAGCTTTAAAGATATTAGAAAGAAATTTAGATAAAAATCCTGGATGCATCTGGGAAATATCTGGAATAGAAGATTATAAAAATGAGAAAAGAAGATATGCGGGCTTAACTTAAAAAAACAAGGAGAAAGAAAATGAATGAAGAAGAATGGAAGAAAGAAAAAGCCTATGACCGAATGGAATTCGAATATGTGTTACTGGCAAGGATAGTTTTGGAGACATTATCTATGGAAGATTTTTCATACAGAATGATTGTAATCGCCGTAGAAAGTTTGTTGGGAGGATCTCTTGAAGGAAGAGAAGAATTGATTAAAAATATCGAGAGATCAGTTCAACATGGAATAGAAGATTTTAAAAATGGGAGAAGAATAGGTTCGCCATTAAGTTTAAAAAACAAGGAGAAAGAAGATGAATGAACCACAAAGTAAAATTGAACCTTTAGATTTACCAGCTGTAGCCTTAACGACTCCAGATATGGTTTACGAAAGTCCTGAGCTATCTAAGCTCTATGGAGCTTTAGCTAAAGCCCAAGGAGAAATGGATACCGCTAAAGAAGACGCTGTGAATCCATTTTTCAAAAACACTTACGCTAACTTCGAGTCGATAGTAAAATGCTCTCGTCCTTACCTAGTAAAGCAGGGCTTAGCTGTTATTCAACGAGTTATGCCACCTATGACGGACGGAAGAAATTATCTTTCTACGCGTCTCTGCCATGAATCGGGGCAGTGGATTGAATCTAAAATGCTTCTTCTTCCTACCAAAGCTGATATGCAAGGAATGGGAAGCGCTATTACCTACGCAAAAAGATATGCGTATGCAGCTCTCATAGGAGTGACTACGGGAGAAGAAGATGATGATGGAAATGCAGCTTGCGGAAGGGAAAAAAAAACTAAAAAATCGGTGAGTATAGCAACGATCACTCAAGTGCAAGCTAAAAACATCTTGGAATTGGTCATGAAGTTTAAGGATGAAAACTTGTTAGATAAAATTTTATCTTTCTATAAGATATCCAAACTTAGCGACCTTCCTCAATCTTTATATGAGGACTGCCTAGGAAATATCAAAAAGAAAGGAGAGAAACAATGAGAATCGTTGAACTTGAACAAGCCACCGATGAGTGGAAAAAATGGCGCAATGCCGGCATAGGCTCTTCCGACATTGCAACCATAATGGGCGTTAGCCCCTACCAAACTCCGTACGCTCTTTGGGAAGAAAAGTGCGGAGTGCGTCTGTCTTTCACTGGAAATAGCTTTACCACACATGGGATTTTAAATGAACCCCATGCTAGAGATTGGTTAAATGCGAATCTTCAGTTGAAGTTGAAACCTATATGTGTAGAAGATCATGATAATCCAATCTTCAAGGCTTCCTTGGATGGATTTGATGCTGAAAAAGGATGCATCTACGAAATTAAATGTCCCTATAGCACAGAAAAGATTTTTTTCCTTCGAGAGTCTCAGGAGATCCCTGAGATTTGGAGGCTCCAAATTCTTTGGGCTATGGCTATTACCGATGTAAGAAAAGCTTACATGGCCGTGTGGGATTTTAATACATGCGAGTGTTTTTGCATAGAATGTAAGAGAGATCCTGAGATGGAAGCACAAATGTTTGAAGAAGCTGAGAAGTTTTGGAAGCTTGTAAAAACGTTTAACCCTCCAGAATTGGGAGTTGGCGACTATGTAGAAATTGAAGACAAAAAGCTAAAGGATTTACTCTTAAGCTATTCGAAATTTGACGCAGTTGAGAAGGGTGCATCTAAAGAGAAAAAATCTCTTAAAGAGAAGATTATAGATTTTGGAGATGATGGGAATTTTAGCGCTTATGGCTTTAAGATTTGCCGTACTTCTCCGAGAAAAAGCTATGATCTAAAGGCCATGGAACAAGAAGGGATTGATATCGAAAAATATCTTAAACCTTCTTCCATTGGATCTTATAGGATTTTACTTCCAAAATATTAGGATATCAGGAGGCTGGGGTGAATTCTATTTCCACTCCAGTCTTTTCTTTTATGAGATATTCAGTAGCTTCTTCAATAGGATTATCGGGCCACACACTCGCTAGAGCTAGACTTGCCATTATCCCAAAACTTAAAAACAAAAAACCAACAACACATCTCTCTCTGACTCTCCATTTTTGGGAGGGAGGAATATTTTTACTCATGCTACCAATTCTCCTGAAAATGAAGTTTCTCGTCCACTGGCTTCAATATCCACCATAATGGTTCCATTACTAATTTGAATTTCGACCGTAGCCGTATCTCCTGCAGTCATATCGGCTAAAATACTTCCTCCTGCGACTATAATGTCGTTTACATCGCTTACATTACCATAATCGCATTGGAAAACTACATAGGTTCCATTAGTGGTAACGATTCTCATAATTCCTATGGTATCTGCATTGGCTACTCCTCCAACGCGGATAAAAGTAGTAAGACGATAAATTCCCGTGACCGGCGCTGTAAAAGTTCCATTAGTATTGAAGTCAGAATTTCGATCAAATACTTCGGTTAAGGCATTCCCACTTCCGAGTGTATAAATGGTTCCATCTCCAGTCACATTGGCGTCAGTAGTGCCTAAGAACGCGAGGAAAGCAGGATTATTTGGGAAGGTGACTTCTCCATTTATTGTAGCATTCATTACCTTGAATCCTGTAGGAAAAGCCCCTCCGCTAGTAGAATTTTGTAGAGACCATTCATTTGAACTATTTCTATCTACTCCATGAATCCAACTCTGGGCAAGTCCTAAATAGGAATAAGTACCAAATCCTCCACTGCTTAAAGCTACTTGTACATTTATTTGGGCATCGGAACCGGCCGCGGTTTCCACATTTTGAACATTCAGTATAACTGCCTCGCCTGATCTTTCTCCTTCCGAGGTAATAGCCATCCCACTACGTACTACTACTCTTCCTTGTCCAGCGGCTATATCTGCCCTAAGAGGGACATTAGTGTTATCGGTAGGAGAAGCGTCACCGGCAGCTTTATAGACTAATTGCCATTCGGCTGGACTAGCTCCAGTGAATCCACCAGCCCACGAATCCGAAGACCCAACAGCCCACCGTTCAAAGACCATTTCAGCTGAAGTATTTTCAATTCTAAGTTCTTGGTAAGCACTTGAACCTGCCGTTCCAGAAGTATTATTGACGAGAAGAGCTACAGCGCCTCCGGATTCTGAGAATTGAACCGAAGCTTGTTCCGTTCCGGTAATCGTTTCATCGCCGATTCGAGCTCCATTCTGTGCAATTACTACATCATTTTTGAATCCAGCCATTCTATACTCCTGCTACTATGCTTAAAAATTTCACGCATCCTTGCCAGTCAATAGTGGTAGCAGCGGCTCCAGTTGCGCGTAAGATTACATTATTTCCAGAAGCGATCAGATCAAATGACGCTGTAACGAGGGCTGCATCAGAATTTACGATGAAATCGACGCTTCCAATAACCGTGGCGGACGCACCATCTGTGCGGAAACTTCCAGTGAGAGATCCTCCAATGCCGTCAGCGGTCGCAGCTTTTCCAGCTACAATAGCTTCTAAGGAAAAGGTAGCTGCTGACCCTCCTAAAGGAATAGTCACTAAATCAGCTGTTGAGGTACCTGTGGTAGTTCCAGTGCCGCATTCAGTTTTTAAGACCGCATCATCAGAGATGGTTAAAGTGCTTGTGCCTGGATTTCCCGTTACCTGAACATTTCCGCTTCCTACGAAATCGATATTCCCGGCTGTAGGTCCTACGGCTCCTCCGCTATTTCCGGTGAGAGTATTGACATCGGATGCTCCGCTATCGCTGATCGTTAGAGTGCTCGTTCCTGGATTGCCAGTGACGGTAATATCACCCACTCCCACAACATCAATATTTCCAGCAGTGGGGCTGACGGCCCCTCCGGTATTGCCGGTGAGAGTATCGATATCTCCTCCTCCGCCGCTATCGCTAATAACTAGAGTGCTCGAACCGGGATCGCCGGCTACACTTATATCTCCGCTTCCAACAATGTTTACATTTCCACCGGTAGGAGGGACTTGTCCGCCTGTATCTCCTTCCAGCGTATCAATTCCACCGGCTCCTCCAGCAAAGGGGTCCCAAATAGCTACGTTTGCATCTAGAGAAACTAATAAATAAAAGATTTGAGCCTCGGTATCTAACCAGATGGTCCCTATATTGAAATTAGTATCGAAAGTTGTAGGAGCTTTAGGGAGCCTAACGAAATCGGGAGGGGTAGGAGCTGTAACTCCTAGATATTTAAGAGGATCATTTCCGGGACGGCCTACCATTATAGAATCTTCACTTTATTTGAGGTCATACTCTATATTAAAAATTTTACTATTAAAATACAAGGAGAAAAAAAGATTAGGGATTGCGTTAAATATCTAAGAAAGATAGACTTAAGAAAACAAGGAGGAAAATATGTTGCTATGGGGTGGAATACTATTTCTGGGAGTGCTTTGGCACGTCGCATGTACAGGAACTCTAAAGGGACTTTTTGGAGGAGAAGAAAATGATTATGAAGATGAAGATTTATTCTTCTAATCGAGTCAGTCCAGCATCAATTTTTTTGACGCTTTCGGTAGCCGCTTTTAAATTTCCTTGCAATGCAGCTTGATAAAGTTTTTGGAATTCCTTAGCTAAAGGTTTACTATTGAAAATCTGACTTAACGTTTTGGAAACTTGATAAGGAAGAACTACCGCCGCACCTCCGACAGCTAACGCTTTTATTCCTCCTAAATGACCCAAGAGAGCTCCAAATGCCGCATGTTTCACGGCCCACCTTCCAAGACTCCCTTTAATAAATTTACTAGCTTTCTGACTGTTTTGAAAAGCCCCAAATGCATTATTGGCTTCCCGGTAATATTTTCCCCATTCAGGATTTTGTTTCGCATATTCAGAAAGAGAGTCATCTACAATTTTACTAATTTTTTCCATATTGCGATTGGCTGTACGAATACCTGATTTATTTCCTTTAAGTTGCTCATAAATATTCCCTCTATCGATATTTATTTTTCTTTTTCCAGCTATCAAGGAATCAATGGGAGTCTGCGCTCCTTCCATTTGTTTCCGTATATTTCTTATTTGCTTAAGAGCCCCTGTATCAGCTGAAGATACCCCTCCTTTTCTTAATTCCTTTTCAAGCCCATCGAGAGAGGCGGAAAGCCTCGTGGAGGAAACAGTAGCATTTTCTGGAAGCGCTTCTCCAGCAGCCTTATAATTTCTTTCGTAAAAATTCTTTGCAGTTCCAGGTTGAATAAAAGATCCTAAGACGTAGGTGCCGAGTTTCATCATGCTAGAAGCTTTATCGGAGAGCCCCAGCCATTCACCCGTTTGTTTAGCCGCATTAGCTCCAATGGTGGTAATAAGCGCTCTAAGAGGTTTTACAGCTCCAAGAAAGGGAAATACAAGAGAAGCAAATTCTCCAAAAGTTTCTCCTACAAATTCTTCAGCTTCAGTTTGAGGTTCAAAGGTATCTCCGAAAAGATCTTTAGTGAATTGACGCACTTCCTGTTTCCTAGGAAGGGCTTTAGAAGGAGCATATTTTTCAAATGTATCTAGCAGTATCTCGGCTCCTTTGCCCAGTCCTATTTTTTCGGCTCCTTTCTTCAAAGTTTCACGCGGAACAAATCTTTCTCCAAACTCGGCTAATTCTCCTGGAAGAGAAACGATAGATTCAGCGCCTCTAGCTCCTAATTGCCCCATCATGCGTCGTTGTTCAGGAGATAAAAAAGGAAATAAAGCTTGGAGAGCCTTTAAAGCATTTTGGCCAGATAAGTCTTGAAGTCCAGGAGGACCTTCTTCGGGAGGGGGAAGGCCTTGTTCTGTAGAGATTATATCAAAAATATTTCCGGAGGGTTCTTCCTCAATCGTTTCTGGTTGTTGTCTTTCAGAAATTATCTCATCAAAAATATTAGGCATTAAAATGTATATCCCAATTGTTTGGCGCGTTTTTCAGCTTTCTTCCGATCTCCTCCAACATTTTCTAATAATCTTTCGGCTTCTTCCCGTGTCAATTGAGTTCCCTTAGGAACTTTTTTTAAGGTTTTTTGTTGGCGTTCAGCTTTTGCAGCTTCCAGCCCTATTTTTGCATATTCTTTTTTGAGAGAAGTGATACGTTCTTTATTTCTTTTTTTAGAAATAGTTTGGGCTTTATCATAATCAATCTTTCGTACGCCTCCGGCCTCATCTATAACATTTAAAATCCCCTGATTATGCATAACATTGAGTTGATTTATAATGTCCATTTGACGTAAAATCATTTTACGTCCTGACGCACTATTAAGAAGACCGGGAAGTCGTTTCATGAATCTTGCTAATTCGAAGTTAGTTACACGCGCTCCAAAAGAATCTTTTGCTTTTACTGTA
>SDBT01002151.1_pt1 | contig 35121 bp, 48 predicted proteins | sample 2277101 | NCBI WGS metagenome assembly SDBT01 (sample SAMN10404973, study PRJNA504765) | marine sediment metagenome | isolation source: marine sediment core GS10_PC15, 103 cmbsf | place: Arctic Ocean: Southern Knipovich Ridge | collected 2010 | reverse complement strand
ATGACAGCCAATAGATGAAGCTTCAATGTTGAAAACTTCAGCTCGACAGATGCGAGAGCGCCGCCTCAAGCAGATTGGGCTCGCTTAGAGATTTTTCCTTGGGAGCTTTAGATGTTGTCTGGAAGAGTGCGGGCTAGCCTGCATTTCTTGCCAAGCGATGACAGCCGACAGATGAAGTTACAAAGGGAAAAGATCTAGCGAGAGCAATCTGCACTAGGTCGGGACTCGAACCCGCACGGACCAAGGTCCAAGGGATTTTAAGTCGCTATCCTATCAGTAAAAGGGAATAAACTGCAACACACAAACATAAAACAATCAACATGTTAACGATAGATCATTTAAGGTAGTCTGAGTTTGCTTAAGCCAGTTTTTGGCAGTCTAGTGCGTAAGAATTGCGTAATCTTTTCCAAGAAGATCGTCATAAAAAAATTAAAATTGTACTTCGTCTAATTCAGGTGTTTCTTTTAAGAAGCCTTTCTCTTCTTCGGTAGAGTCATCTATAGCTTCAGTGGAAATAGCCATCTCTTCTGGTTCAAAAGAAATATTTTTTGATGTTTTAGCACCTAATTCCTTCACTTTTTGAGCATATGTAATTACACTTCGCTGGCCATCAAAAAGAGTTCTATTAGCATCATCATATGATTTAGCCGCTTGATCTAATTTGTTTTTTATGTTTTGAAATTTTTTAAGAGCACTATCTAATTGATCATACATTAACCCAGCAAATCTTGATATTTCCATCACATTCTTATTCATTGTGTTTTTACGCCAAAAATCTTTGATAATATGAAGAAACGGCATAACTAAAGTCGGTGATGTAAGCCACACTTTTTTCTGAATCGCAAATGACTGGAGAGAAGGGTCTTGATTTAAGGCTGTAATTAAAGCTGAGTCATGAGGGACAAACATAACCACAAAATCAAGAGACTCTTCTTTGAAAACACTTTGATAATTTTTATCGCTTAGTTCTTTTATATGTTCTTTTATGGAACTTGTGTGCTGAGATATTAAATATTTTTTTTCGTCAGGATCGTCAGAATTGAAATACTCAATTGCGTGTTTTATCGACACCTTCGAATCGAATATTATTTTTCTATCTTCAGGGAGATGAACAATGAAATCTGGCTTCGCTCGTTTGCCTTCATCTGTTATCAATTTCATATCACGGCCTTGTTCCGTGTAGTGAACCCCTTTTTTAAAACCAATAAATTCGAACAATCGTTCCAAAACGGTTTCACCAAAATCTCCCTGTACTTTGAAATCGCCCTTAAGAGCTCGGGTAAACTGAGATATCCGGCTATCAAGAGGATCTATTAACTCTTTTAAAGCCCTCTGGTCAGATGCATTTTCTTTCAAGGTTTCATTTACTGTCTTTTGAAATGAATCTATATTAGATTTTAGAGGAGCTAATAGATCTTGGACTTCCTTTTTTGATTTTTCAGAGAAAGATTTTGTTTTTTCTTCTAAAATGGAAGTTGCTGTAATTTTGAAATGATTGTTTAAATCTTGCTTAGCTTGATTTATTGTTTCATTATATTTTTTGAGCAGGTCCTCCAAGGAGTTTTTTTCGGTACTTTCCTTCGTAGCTGCTGTCTGAGCACGCGTTAACTGTTCACGAACGTTTTTTAATTCTTCTTGTAGTCCACCCATTTGCTTTTCTGAGGACTCTAGCACACCTTTAGTCTTTGAAAATTCTTGATTGTTTTCGTTAAGGGTGTCCTCCAAATTCTTCTTGTCTATATGAAGAGCTTTATTCTGAGATCGCAATAAATAAAGTCGAGCAGACAATAATATTGAAGTTATAAGAAAAATAAAACATATCACTGGCAAATACATACTACCCACAAAAACTCTCCAAAAAAATGAAATAAACACGATTAAATGAGATCATAATAACAGAAACAACAGTAAATCGATACCTGCATAAATTTATTTATCTGAATTGATTTTTTTTAATTACATTATTTACAAAAGAGAGCGCTTTTGACCCAATTTAAAATATTCTCTTTACGCGCCTGAAAGGTGTCGCCGGGGCTTTTAAAATATGGTGCCGGCCAAGCACGTAGATGAGGATATAATCTCATCCAAAAGGCGTAGCGTTTCTTGCCAGCATCATCGACTGCATAGCCTTTCATATATAACCATTCCAGCTCTTGAGAATAAGAACGGTTTAAATCACACTGATCTCTATATTGCCATACAAACTGTACTCCAAATATGACAGCGATAGTAAGAGAAGCTAAAGATATGGAAATCATGCAAATTTTTTTATATCAACTCATCAAATACCCCATTTATCGTAAGCGTCAGACACAGCGGGGGCTAACTGATACTCTTCAAGTGAATCCTTGAATTTTTTAAGGATCGATTCCATTTCAGGATCATGCTTTGTTTTTTCTGGGTAATAATTACCCCATTAGCATTGCTAGGGAGAAACGATAGAAAGAACAATATCAGCAATCCACAAAGGTTAGACTTTTTAATTACCTTCATTATCTTTTTTACTTACTCCTCGCATACGGATAGACATATGTATATCCCTTACTTGTTCTTTTTACATGGCCAGAGATAATTTTAGTTTTTGGGAGTCCATTTACCGTACTCCGCTTTCCATAGCCAGAATATGGAGCCTTTTTTGAATACTGAGGTGGTTTGACATAGCATCTGGTATTAGACCTTTTACTGTAACGTTTTGATGAATACGCTTTTGGTCGATAAGTTTTTTGAGGAGCAGCATTTAATTCCCCAGAGATAAAAAAAGTCATCCCAAAAAAAATTGCTCCAAATAACCCAGCCTTTAAGTAACTCAACATATCTCTTCCTTAGTGTTAATCCATTTCATAGTATTGAAATTCACCGGTGTTATAATCGTACGTTTCTAATTCATTTCCACTGAACCCTTGCACTTCTTCTTCATGATACGAACCATCTCCCGAGTGATAAACTTCAATATCGTTGTATTTACGAACAAGATTCCCCTTATTAATCTCAATATATTCACCTTCTTCATAGTTATATCCATCCCATCCAGATAGCAAAGAACTCCCCAAAAGGAACATGAAGAAAGATACAATCAGCATTCTCATTTAGCATCTCCAATAATTCCGAAGACTAATAATAACAAAATCAGGTTTTATGTTAAATATAAATAATTAATTAAAATAGTGAAAAAATAACTATAATTTCACGTATATTTTATTACGCAGACGTTAAACCATTTTTACCCATTCCAATATGACAACCATAAACAAACTTAAAGCATCACCGGGCTTTTCCCTTGGGGGATGGGCCAGGGACGAAGGTTAGGATAGAGCTTCATCCAAAATGCGTATCCCTTCTTTCCGACTTCATCATGGTCTAAAGATAGGAGGAAAAGAGGGGCTCGCTTCAGCCGTGCATGAAGATTCCAATCTGGTTTTTTACTTACCCCTCCTAGAGCAATACAACATACAAGATGAGGAGCATATTGTTGGATCAGTATCGCATCAAGCTCAGACTCAACTATAATTACGGGCTTTAGTGGATCTCCAAAGGTAGAAGGACAACCCTTACTTCCACTCACTTCAACATACTTAGGAAAAAGATCCTCTGGGTGCCAATTATTTCTTCGAATTTTGACCTTAATTGGTTCACTTTCCTCATAGGTAGGGATGACTATCCCCTTTGGTAGCCATTGCTTCTTGGGGCCCCCATTGTCTTTTACACATTCAGAGAGGCCCCATTTCATTCTATCCTCAAAAACTCATGGGGATTCCAGCCAAGAAAAAACCGTTGTATAGTCTCTATAGATAGCCCTCTATCAAATAGAAGCTCTAGGGCCTTTGGATCATTCATTAGCCTTTGATGTGAGGCCTCGATAAAAACTTTTGAGGCTTGCTGCCATTCAGGGACTACTGATGAGGATAATTGTGGAGTGATTTTTTTTTCTTATAGGGATTCCGCTTAAAAAACCGTTCTTGAGAATCCTAATAATTTGCTCTTCTGAAATTCTACTTCTTCTCATCTTACTTTCTCCTTGTGTTGTCTTGGAAAAAGTCTATTTTAGCATGGATCAGTTTTTGGGGAGCAGGTCAGAAAGTCTCAATGTAAAAAAATAAGCTGCGACAGGCTATTGTCTATGAGTCACAGATGTCACAAAGAAAAAAAAGGAAGAAATGAGAAAATAGAAGTGGTTTTTTTCTGGCAGTGGTGAGAATTGCAGGCTGGGTTGAAGCAACCCTGCCAAGCGATGACAGCTTCTAGATCATGTGCAATAAGAGAAAAGACCAGATATTTAAAACTGCTCGAGGCGGGACTCGAACCCGCACGGACCAAGGTCCAAGGGATTTTAAGTCCCTTGTGTCTACCAATTCCACCACCCGAGCACAAAAGAGTAGAGTCTACTCTTTTGATGGGTTGTAATCAAGAGTCGTTCTCTTCTGGTGGAACGTGAGCCTTCTCTTTGATGTCGACGACTTTCTCTTCTTCTGCTGGAGGGGGCTCGGGAACAAAGGGTAGAGTGGGGCTCTCCTCTTTTTCTGTTTTGAGCTCTTCGACTTTGCTTTCGCTCTTTTCGGGCGCAACGGCACGGTGATCAGCAAGATAGTTCTTATAGCGGTCGATCTGTTCGGAGATCAAGCTGGTTGGAGGAGGAAGAAGGGTGCGTCTGACCTGAGGAGCCTCGTCGGCCTTTTCAGTTGTCTTTTCTTCTGCAGTTTCTTTTTCTACTGCTTTGGTGCGGCGCCTATTGGGTCGCTTCCTCTCTCTCTTTTTAGGCTCCTCTTTGGGAGTTTCTTGCTTCGGCTCTCTGCTTTTGGCGCTCTTTGATGCTACCTTTCTACCACCGCTAATCTTAATAGGCTTTTCTATTTGCGGCTTCTTCAAGACGGTGCGTGTCTCCCGAGCTTCCACTACTTCGTATTCTGTCATAGGGAGTAGGAACGCTTTGGGTTTTTCTAAAGATCTGAAAAAGAAGCTCTTCCCAAATGAGACGACTTCTACGGCGTTTACAGAGTACTCTTCTTGGCTATTTCCGCTACTGGCGCGAAGAATCAGTTTGTAGCCTTCTTTAGGGGTAATAACCGTTTCAACTAATGGTTCACGTGTAAAATCCACTGATTTATTTCCATTTTTAAAGGTTTAAATTGTATCGAACTCGGTTCGATTATTCTTTTGTCGCTATATATTCGATAAAATCGAGCAAGCGGCAGGAATATCCAATTTCGTTGTCATACCAGGAGATAAGTTTGAAGAAATTGTCACTAAGGGCAATCCCAGCATGGGCATCGAAATAGGAAGAATGGGTATCTCCTATGAAATCGGACGAAACAACGTCTTCTTCGGTGTAACCCAATATTCCTTTCAATTCTGAGTTTGATGCCGATTTCATCTTTTCACAGAGTGTAGCATAGTCTGTCGATTTAGTCAGCCTTACATTTAAATCAACGACAGAAACATCGGCAACGGGCACTCTGAAAGCCATTCCGGTAATCTTTCCTTGAACTTCAGGTAGGCAGAGCCCCACGGCTTTGGCAGCCCCTGTTGAGGCGGGAATTATATTTAATAGGGCGCTGCGCCCACTTCTGTAATCTTTTTTTGAGGGACCATCATGAACGGGCTGGGTAGCTGTCATAGCATGGATCGTTGTCATCAGCCCCTCCTCAATCCCAAAGTTGTCGAGCAGTACTTTGGTGATTGGAGCTAGACAGTTGGTTGTGCAGGAGGCATTGGAGATAACGGTATCGGTTTTGGGGTTATATTTTTCGTGGTTGACCCCCATAACATAGGTGGGAACACTCCCTTTAGCAGGAGCAGAGATGATCACCCGCTTCGCGCCCGCTTGAAGGTGTAGCTGCGCTTTTTCTAGCTGGGTAAAGAGCCCTGTTGATTCGATGACATAGTCGACATTTAGATCTTTCCAGGGCAGCTTTGCAGGATCTCTCTCTGCAAGAACGTGCGTCGTCTGATTGTCGACGATGAAGGAGCTATCTGTCGACTCTACTTTCTTCGAAAAACGGCCATGGACGGAGTCGTGCTTGATGAGATATGCTAGGTTTGACGCATCGACGAGGTCATTAACAGCAACGATTTCTATATTGGAATATTTTTCATGTGCCAGGCGAAAGACCGATCTTCCAATGCGTCCAAATCCATTAATTCCAATCCGTATTGACATAAACCTACCCTCTGATTTTAAAAAATCTCATGATTACAAATGAGCAATATTATTGCAATCTTGAGAACAAATCAAAAAGGATGAGAGTAGAATCCATCAAAGTCGAGGCTCCCATAAGAAGACAGTTCGATCAATTCACAACCTAAATTGATAGCTTGATCTAGCTCCTCTTGGTAATCGATCTCTCTTTTATAATAGATAAGTGCTTTGATAGCATGCATTTCACCGCGAAGCCTTTCTAGATCTACTCCCAATAACGGCTCTTTTATCTGCTTCTCCAACGCGTTGGTCGCATCTTGGAAAGCTCTATCATGAAGTCCACACTCCATATGAACTAGAGCCCTTAGCGCAATAAATTCAGGAGAATCATTTAGCTGAATAGCATTATTAATTATACGCAACGCTCTATTTGGTTGATGATCACCTATTTGTAACAGGGCTTGAATTACAAAAATATAACCCTTAGGAATTTGATATTGGATTAGTTCACCCCCAATACCCCTACCATCTGTCTTTGCGAGGATAAATCCACAGGAATCTAATCCCTCGTCTTCAATTCTTAACTTATAACATAATAGAGCATTGAAGAGGTGGAAGATAAGATTTGTTTTGTACTGATCTCTTAACTCGTCTTCCAGTATATTGTTTGCAGTGATTGGGCTATCATAACGAATCAGGGCTTGAATTTCCCTTAACTTTTTATCTAGAAATGGGTCAATGTGAACTTCCGAGACTTCGGTAGTAGTAGCTGTAGACTCTTCAGGATTTACCTGAAAATCTGAAATATCAGTGATATCGGAATCTATCTCAGTCATGTCCTTCTCCAGAGTTTAACTGATTATTGGATGTATTCGATGATGCAGAGGGTGGTTCCGTCACCTCTGCGATTCTCTTTGCGTACGATGCGGGTGTAACCGCCCTCACGCGTGAGGTAGCGCTGTGAGAGTTCATCAAAGAGCTTGCCTATCACCCTGCGATCGGTGTTGTAAGAGGAGAGATCTCCTTTTTTTACGTCGCGTGCCTCTTTTGAGGTGAGGGAGTTGAAGTTGATCATCAGTCGAGCGATGGCTGTGCGCCTGCTGGATAGAGTATTCTTCTTAGCAAGTGTGATCAGCCGATCAGCATGACGCCTGAGCTCTTTTGCCTTTGGAACTGTGGTTTCAATGCGGCCGTGCTCAACGAGTGATTTGAGCATGTTAGCAATCATACAGCGACGATGTGAGGAGTTCCTATTGAATTTTGCGGTCCGTTTTAGGTGTCTCATGGTGATTCCTGTCCTGATTTTTCTTCTAAAAACTCCTCGATCACCTCTCTGACGTTATCACGAGTGATGCCATATCTCGATAGATCCATTCCAAGGTAGAGCCCCATATCTTCGAGCTTTGCTTTGATCTCATTGAGGGACTTTTTGCCGAAGTTGCGGAACTTTAACATTTCAGGCTCGGGCATGATCACGAGTTCTGCAATGGTATCGATATTCGCTTGTGCAAGACAGTTGGTCGAACGCACAGAGAGCTCGATCTCATTGATACGCAATCCAAGCTTCGCTAGAAGCTGATCGCGATCGGTATCGAATTCTACCTCTTCATGATCGAATGATAGATCTTGGAACTTCAGGGTGTTGAATACATTTAAGTGAAGGACGCCGATCTGGGTAGCAAAGGTGAGCGCTTCTTGTGGAGAGACGCGTCCATCTGTCGTCACTTCAAGAATGAGACGGTCGTAGTCTGTATCCTGTCCAACACGGGTATTCTCAACGAAGTAGTTCACGAGTCGTACGGGTGAGAAGGCTGAATCGATAACAATCTCATCGACGACTTTGTCTGGGATCTCATGACGTTCTGATGGGACGTAACCGCGGCCAAAGGCCACTTTTAGATCGACACGTTTTTTCATCGGCTTGGTGACGATGAAGAGATGATGGTCAGGGTTGACAATTTCAAAGTTACCCTCTTCCATCACATCCTTAAGTTTCACTTCGTACTGGCCGCCGCCAGCTTCTAGCATCTCACTCGTCACATCTAGAGTCTTAGAGAAGATCTTAGGGCCTCGTGTGTCACGGTTCTCTTCTAGGGGAAGCTTCCTAAGGAGTACACCCTTAAAGTTAAGGATGATATGAGTGACATCTTCGACGATCCCTTCAACAGCTGTATATTCATGGGGCACGCCCTCGAGCTTCACAGAGATCAGGGATGGAGCCTCTAACGCGGTCAACATGATCCGTCTTAAGGTTGTCCCTACGGTATGGCCAAAACCTCTTTCAAAGGGTTCGGCAATAAAACGGACAAAGGTCTCGGTCTTACTTGTTTCTTCAATTTTTATATTCGTCGGCAGTTCAAATTTGCCATACTTTACAGTCATACGTTAAACCTCTTCTTAAACGCGGCGTCTTTTTCTAGGACGGCATCCGTTGTGGGGGATGGGAGTACGGTCTTGAATCAGGGTAATGATCAGCCCGGCACTTTGGAGGCCTCGAACTGCAGATTCTCTGCCAGCTCCAGGTCCTTTTAAATAGACTTCAATCTCTTTCATGCCACTATTCATGGCGATCTTTCCAGCATCTTGAGCAGCAACAGTTGCTGCAAATGCTGATGATTTTCTTGAGCCAGAAAAGTTGACTTTACCAGCAGAAGCCCAAGCGATAACATTTCCAGAGGGGTCTGTAATCGAGATGATGGTATTATTGAATGTCGCTTTGACATAGGCAATTCCACTAGGAACGGTTCTTGATACCTTCTTCCTACTCTTAGCGGCCGGTTTTTTAACGACCATTTCTTTTTTCGTTTTTGTCTTCTTAGCCTTAGCCAATTCGATCTCCTATTACGCTTCTTAAGTTTAGATGGCTTTTTTCTTGCCTGCTACGGTCTTCTTTTTCCCTTTACGGGTACGTGCATTACAACGGGTTCTCTGTCCACGAGTTGGAAGTCCTATGCGATGTCTCATCCCACGGTAAGAGCCAATGCTAATGAGACGCTTGATATTGTTCTGTACCTGACGTCTCAGATCTCCTTCAACGGTATACTCAGATTGCAATGTGGCATTAAGTTTAACAACGTCACTATCTGTTAGGTTGTGTGCACGCATATCTGGATCAAGGCTTAATTTTTTGATAATCTCTTCTGAAATGGCGTTTCCAATTCCATAGATATAGGTCAAACTTATCACAAGGCGCTTGTTACCAGGAATGTCGACTCCAATCACGCGGGGCATAGGTAAAAATCCTTCTTTAAATCTCAGTTATAGTCAATAGCCCTACGGGGCTAACTTTTAATTTCATTAAGCATAGCACAAACCTCTATAGGGTTCAATCGAAATTGAACAAGAGTTTTGCGATTAAATTTATCTATATTCGGCCCGTTATTCGGCCCTTCTTCATAAACCCATCATAGCGTTTCATAATCAAGTGGGACTCTATCTGTTTTGTCGTGTCAAGGATCACCCCGACTAGGATCAGTAGGGATGTTCCTCCAAAAAAGTGGCTGATGGAAGAGTCTACACCTAAAACTTTACCTACTAACATCGGTAAAATTGCAATTAGAGCTAAGAATACGGCTCCAGCTAGTGTGATACGATTCATCGTTGATTCTAAAAATTCTTGGGTAGGTCTCCCTTGACGAATCCCAGGGATAAACGCTCCATTTCTCTTCATGTCAGAGGCAATTTGCTCGGGATGGAACTGAGTTGCAGTCCAAAAATAGGTGAAAAATAAAATTAGAAGTACGAAGAGAGCGGTATAGACCCAGCTGCCTGGAGAGAGCCAATTGACAACTGTAGCGAGAAAGGTCCCTTTACTTAAGAATTGAGCAATTGTAGCTGGAAACATCAGAAGGGCAGAGGCAAAAATCACGGGAATAACGCCAGCGTAGTTCACTTTCAATGGGATATGAGAGCTGCCACCTTGGCTTTCGCGGCGTCCCACCATCCGTCTTGCATATTGGAGAGGAATCTTGCGGGTCCCCTGAATGACCAAAATCGTCCCTAAAATTATAAATACAAAGACAATTGAGAGGATCACAATAGAGGAGAAGGTCATCTGGCCAGGCTCTTGTGAGTCTAAATTGAGCTGTCTTATTATCGTTCCAAGTGTAGAGGGAAGGGAGGCCAAGATCCCAACTGAGATGATCAAACTAATTCCATTTCCAATCCCTCGCTCTGTGATCTGCTCTCCAATCCACATCAAGAAGAGGGTCCCCGTACTCATCGCCAACATAATGACGAGATAGAAGAGCCATGGAAATCCTAAAATCTGCTGGCTAAGTAGCTCTGGCAGAATGATTCCGGGGTGGGAGATGTTGAGGCCTAGGGCGTATCTCGCAAGGAGTGCAGATTGAAAAAGGGCTAAGACGACGGTCACAAGGCGGATCCCTTTTCCCATCTTCCGCTTTCCAGCCTCACCATTTTCTCGGATCTCTCTTTGTAGTGAGGGGACGACAGCGACAAGGATCTGCATAATAATCGAAGCGGAGATGTAGGGCATTACGCCTAAAGCGATAACGGTCATGTGAGCAAAAGCTCCACCTGAGAAGATATCGACGAGCTGGAAGAGGTTCTGACTGCCACCCGTGAATTGACGGAAGATCTGCACAACTTCGTCGCCATTGACCCCTGGAACAGGAATATAGGCGCCGACGCGACAAACAACTAACATCAAGAGGGTAAAGATAATTCTACCCTTCACCTCTTGTATAGAAAAAATTTTCTTAAGTGCACTCAGCATATGACCTTATATGCGTTTAAATTCGATTCCTTTTTCTTCGAGCTTGCGAATGGCATTCTTCGAGAAGAGATTCGCTTCAATCACGACTTTTTTCGTGAGCTCGCCATTTGAGAGCACTTTAAAGCCTCCCTTCATACGACGAAGAGGAAATCCTTTTTCCATTAACGTCTGCTTGTTAATCGTCTCCCCATCTTCAAAGTATTGATTCAGTCTTCCTAAGTTGATCTCATAGACCCCGGCTTTAAAGCGTGCGTTGGAGAATCCACGAACTGGAAGTTTCTGATAGAGCGGCAACTGCCCCCCCTCTTTTGCTCCGCGACGCTTATATCCTGAGCGAGACTTAGCTCCCTTATGACCACGACTGGAGGTCTTTCCCATACCGGAACTTGGGCCGCGCCCAACTCGCTTTCTATTCTGAACCTTTCGGTGTGTATTCTTTAGTTCTGATAAATTCATGAGCGTGCTCCTCTTGCTTCAAGTGTCGCTTCTCTGTTGCATAGATCGGAGAGGGCCTTAAAAGTGGCACGCACTTGGTTAAGGGGATTTTTTGACCCCAAACTCTTAGCAACGATATCTTTGATTCCGCTAATTTCGAGTACGGCGCGCACTTTTGATCCTGCGATAATGCCTGTTCCTTCGGGTGCTGACTTAAGAAGTACTCTTGCGCCATCCCAGTCTGTGACAATATCGTGGGGGATGGTAGTGCCATTAAGCTCGAAAGTTAGAATGTTTTTGCGCGCTGCCTCTCCACCCTTACGGATCGCATCGGCTACTTCATTGGCTTTTGCGAAGCCGATCCCAATGCGGCCATTCCCATCACCAATAATGACGAGAGCAGAAAAACTAAACTTGCGTCCGCCTTTAACAACTTTAGAACATCGGTTGATATAGAGGACTTTTTCCTCAAACTCGGTGTCGAAATCTTCTTCTTTTTTCTTTCTCTTTGCCATTAATATCCCTAAAATTTGAGTCCATTTTCTCTTGCCGCATTAGCAAGCTCTGCGATAAGTCCATGGAACTTAAATCTTCCACGATCGAAAATGACTTTTTCTATATTTTTCTGCTTTGCGAGTTCTGCTATCTTCTGTCCAACGAAGCGAGCGCTCTCTTTCGACTTTTTCATATTCTTGGCCTCTTTAGAGAGCGTGCTGAAACTCGTAATCGTAACGCCTCTATCGTCATCAATAAGCTGAACACCAATATGAAAGATGCTCTTTGATACAGATAGACGCGGACGTTCGGATGAGCCTCTAAGCTTTTTTCGAATACGCATCATACGATTCTTTCGGATTTTTGTGCGTTTTAATAGTTTGTGACTCATTATTTTCCTTTTGCTGCTTTCCCTGCTTTTCTGCGAACTTGCTCATCGACGTAGCGAACCCCTTTTCCTTTGTAAGGCTCAGGAGGCCTCACAGCGCGGACGGTAGCGGCAAACTGGCCAACAGCCTGCTTATCTAATCCTGTTATTTTGATGAGTGTACTCTTCTCCACAAGAACCTTAAGCTCTGTGGGGATCTTTATCTGAGAAGGATGCGAAAAGCCAAGTTGCAAGTCTAATACTTCGCCTTTAACAGCAGCACGATAGCCCACTCCAACGAGACTAAGCTGCTTCTCAAACCCTTCACTCACTCCAATGACCACATTATTAATGAGGGAGCGGTAGAGTCCATACATCGGGCTATCTAGCCCAGATTTCTCATCGAACTCAACAAAGATCTTACTCTCTTCAACCTTGACTGAGATTCCTTCTGGAATGGATCTCTTTATGGTGCCTTTGGGTCCCTTCATTTCAACTATCCCTTTGGAGAGTTTGACTTCGATACCTTTTGGAAGTGGAATGGGTTTTTTACCTAATCGTGACATATTTCAATTTCCCTATTGTTCACCAGACTAGGCAGAGGAGCTCTCCGCCAGTTTTAAGTTCTCGTGCTCTCTCTCCATCAATGACTCCCGAAGGGGTGGAGAGGATGGCAATGCCAAGGCCACTAAAGACGTGTGGGATATCTTGATATCCCACATAGCTGCGGACTCCGGGCTTGGATACTCTCTTAAGTCCATGGAGGACACTCTCGCGAGAACTTTTAATATATTTTAGAAAGACACGAATTTGACGCTTCTTCTCGTTAACTAAGTAGCTAATGATGTAACCTTTATCTTTCAAAACATCGATGATTGCTTGATTGAGTTTACTGAAATTTACATCGACATACTTATGTGAAGCATCTTTTCCATTTCGGATTCGAGTTAGTAAATCTGCAACCGTATCACTTATTGTCATGCTCTGCGTTCTCCTTCTATGTTAACGCGTAAAGGGTAGTCCAAGTTGGGTTAATAGTTCAATGCACTCTTCGTCATTTTTCGCTGAGGTGACAAAAGTAATATTCATTCCTTGGTCACGCTTAACTTCATCTAGGTTGAGCTCTGGGAACATCTGCTGATCTTGTAATCCCAGAGAGAAGCTCCCCCTACGGTCTCCCTTCCTCTTGAATCCTCGAAAATCTCGGATCCTTGGGCAGACGATATTGCAAAATCGATCAAAAAAATCAAACATCCGAACGCCCCGCAGTGTCACTTTAAGGCCAACTTCCTGGCCCTCTCGAAGCTTGAAATTAGCAATCGAAATCTTAGCCTTTGTAACGATCGGTTTCTGCCCTGAGATTAAGGCTAGCTCCTTGACGCAGTCCTGCATCACATTCTTATCTTTGACAGCCTCTGCAACACCCATACTAATAATGACCTTTTCCAAGGCGGGAATGAGCATCTGGTTCTTGTAATCGAACTTCTTGCGTAAAACGTCTTTAATCTCTTCGTGATATCTCTTCTTTAATCTCGACATACTTACTTCTGTGACTTTACTGGTTTTTTTAACATTCTATAACTCACCTCTTTGTCACCATCGAGACGGAAGAGCTCTCTACTTCCATCTTTGCCGATTTTGACCTTCAGCTTAAGTTTTTTACCATCTCCGTCGCATAGGGCGACATTTGAGATGTGAATAGGTTTTTCAATGCTTACAATCTCTGACTTGCGATTTTGTTCGCGACTCTTCATGTGCCGCTTTCTCACATTGACTCCTTGGATAAGGATGCGGCTCTCTTTCTTAGCGATAACTTCACCGACTTTTCCGCGGTCGTTCCCACAGATAACCAGTACCTTATCGCCTTTTTTTATCCATTTACTCTTCATATTTGTGCGCTTCCTTTCTATATCACTTCGGGTGCGAGTGAGGTGATCTTAAGAAATCCTTTCTCCCTCACTTCTCGAGCTACTGGGCCGAAAATACGTGTGCCTCTGGGATTCTGCTTATCATCGATCAAAACGCAGCTATTGTCATAAAACTTTAGCAGAGATCCATCTTTACGTCGGATATAGTTTTTAGTGCGAACGATGACAGCTTTAACCACTTCGCCTTTCTTCACGACTCCCTTCGAATCTACCTCTTTCACGGAACAGACTATGGTGTCACCTACTCCAGCATATCTTCTTCTTGTTCCACGCAAAACTTTAAAACACTTAACGCGCTTTGCTCCGCTATTATCGGCTACTTCTAATTCTGTTTCTTGTTGAATCATCGTTTTTCTCTTATTCTTATATTCTTACGAGATCAGCTCGACTACTATCCAACGCTTCAATTTAGAGAGTGGACGCGTCTCCTGAATACGGACTTTCTGCCCGACTTTCAGCTCTCCTTTCTCATGATGCGCATAGTATTTTTTCCCGCGGGTGATCACTTTTTTATAACGTGGATGAGGAAGTGTTCGCTCGACATTCACTATAACGGTCTTATCCATCTTGTTTGAGATGACCGTTCCCTCTTTAACTTTTCTTCTTCCTTGCGATTCCATACTACTTCTCTGTTGGTCCTTGCTTCTTTTTTTGGCGCAAAACGGTGAGGATTCGCGCTCGATCTCTCCTCTTAAGAATCAGCTCATGAGGCTTCTCTAGCTTTCTTGAAACCCGGAGTTCGTTGACCAGTTCAAAAATGCCGCGACATAACTCCTTATGCTGAGCTTCTAACTCTTCAGTGGATTGGGTTAATAAATCTTTTGCCTTTAGCATCAATGTTTCTCCTTACACTCTTTCCAAACGTTCAACAAAGCGTGTGCGGTAGGGAAGCTTTGCTGCGGCTTTAAGTAGGGCCTGTCTCGCTTCATCTTTTGAAACATTGGCCACTTCAAAGAGCACTTTCCCGGGGCGGACAACTGCAACCCAATGGTCCGTTGCACCTTTTCCCTTACCCATACGTGTCTCTGCAGGCTTCTTTGTAATCGGTTTATCTGGGAAGATACGGATCCAAACTTTACCTTTTCGGCTGAAGGTGCGGGTGATAGCCACACGACACGCTTCTATCTGTTGATTCGTTATCTTTCCTCTCACTAGGATCTGCATTCCATAGTCACCAAAGACTACAAACTGTCCTGCTTTAGTATTTCCTCGAAGGGAGCCTTTCTGCTGTTTCCGATATTTAGTTCGAGAGGGTATCAGTGCCATGAATCATTTACTCCTATTCGTGTTCGCCTTTATTGATCCAAACCTTCACACCGATCGAACCATAGGTCGTTTCGGCGCGGGCCGTCGCATAGTCGATATTGGCACGCATAGTATGCAAGGGGATACGCCCCTCTTTGTACCACTCGGTGCGTGCAATCTCTGCGCCACCAATACGGCCTGAGACCTGAACTTTAATTCCTGCTGCTCCAGCATCCATTGTCGCTAGAATCGACTTCTTGAGCACCCTTCTGAACGCAACGCGCCGCTCTAGCTGTTTAGCTATCGCTTCACCCACTAGCTTGGCATCAAGGTCAGGTCGTTTAATCTCTGCCACTTCGATCCAGACATCTTTTCCAGTAAGCTTTTTGAGCTCCTGCTTTATCGCGTCGATCTCAGCACCCTTCTTCCCTATCACAAGACCAGGACGAGCGGTGTGCAGTGTGACTTCAATCTTTTCGCTCATTCTTTTGATGATAATTTTAGAGGTTCCGATACAGCACGCCTTTTTCATTAGAAAGTCGCGAATGGCCTTATCCCCAAGTAGAAAGTTGCCAAATTCGTGTTTGTGTGCAAACCAGATCGATCTCCAATCTTTTTTGATGACGAGTCTGAATCCAATAGGTGATGTTTTTTGTCCCATGTTACCTCTGTGTACCTTCCGTTCCGACGATAATCAGAAAATGGCTCATTCGTTTCAAAATTGGCACACGACCTCCGCGGCACTTCGGTTTCGCTCTCTTCATTGTCGGCCCTTCGTCGATTCTCACCTCTTTCACTTTCAGGTCTCTTCGTTGAACGCTATGAAGGGTCTCCGCATTTGCAATGGCGCTAAGGAGCGTTTTTTTAAGTAGGATGCCCCCTTTCAAATTACTAAAGTTAAGCTGAACCAGCGCCTCCTCGACATTCATTCCTCGAATCAGATTGGCTGCTAGTCGTGCTTTACGAGGGCTGATCCGTACATATTTTGTTTTTGCAATAGCTTCGTGCATTCTCTTATTCCTTTATTTCTTAACCGGATGTCCCTTGAAGATCCGGGTAGGTGAAAACTCTCCTAGCCGATGTCCAACCATATTTTCAGTGACAAAAACAGTGATAAATTTTCTTCCGTTGTGCACTTCAAATGTATGGCCAATCATATCGGGTACGATCATGGAGCGTCTCGACCATGTTTTAATTGGACGCTTCGACCCATCCTCATTCTGCTTCACAACTTTGCTCATTAGATGATGATCCACAAAGGGACCTTTTCTTAGCGATCTATTAGTCATTATTTCTTCCTTCGGTCTTTCACGATCATCTTCTTAGATTTCTTTTTAGAGCGTGTACGCTTGCCTTTTGTCTGCATTCCCCAAGGAGTTTGTGGAATATATCCATTGTGACGACCCTCACCACCACCATGAGGGTGGTCAACGGGATTCATCGCGGTTCCACGAACAGTAGGTCGAAACCCTTTCCATCGATTCCTCCCCGCTTTTCCTTCGACTCGAAGGGCGTTCTCCTTATTAGAGACCACACCGAAGGTTGCCCGACAGGTTTCACGAACGAGACGTACCTCTCCAGAAGGCATCTTGATGGTGGCATAGCCACCGCTGCGTGCCATTAGCTGTGCGGAGAGGCCAGCAGAGCGGACCATCTTTCCCCCACGACCAGGATAAAATTCGATGTTATGAACGGACGATCCAAGGGGCATTTTCTGTAGGGACATGGAACATCCTGCGTTGAAAGGGGCGTTATCCCCTGACATCAGAATATCACCTTTTTTAATCCCTTCAGGTGCTAGGATGTAGCGCTTCTCGCCATCAACGTAGCTTAAGAGAGCGATATGTGCTGAGCGGTTGGGATCATACTCAACTGCAACAACTTTCGCCTCGATGCCATCTTTATCTCTTCTAAAGTCTACTAAACGGTAAAAACGCTTGTGTCCCCCTCCGCGATGGCGGCAGGTGATCCGTCCATGGTGATTTCTTCCATTGATACGTTTCTTACTCGTTAGCAGGGACTTAGTTGGTTTGATCGTCTGTCGCTTTCCAGGAACGCGTGTGAGCTGCTCGAAGCTTGGGAGTACTAGCTTTCTCTGCCCTGGCGTTGTCGGTCGAAATTTCTTTACCATCTACTCACTCCTAAACTGCTTCGTCAATTGTATCGCCGCTCTCAAGAGTGACGATCGCTTTTTTAAATCCGGAACGAAATCCTTTGAACCCTCTCACACGACGCTTTTTCGGCTTCATATTGATGGTATTCACATCCTTCACCTTAATGTTCTTCTCGGCATAGATCGTCTCAAGCGCTTCAGCTATCTCTTTTTTATTTGCATTCCTGTCGACAAGAAAAACATACTTAGGTCTGTTGCACTTGGTCGTGCAGCGGTTGCTTGTTGAGTTCTGTAACCCTTCAAGAACGGTCGTTTTTTCAGTGATATAGCGTGATTTGATGATCTGATAGGGTTTTGTATCGTTCATTATCTCTTTCCTAATGCTTTCATAAACTCATCCTTCGCAGAATCGAGCACAACCAGTTCCTGATTAGCAATCACATCATATCCGCTGAAGTTCGTAATCGGTAAAAAGTAGGTTCTGGGGATATTGCGCATGCTTAAGTAGAAGTTTTTTCGCTCTTTCTCTGTTTTAGTCGCTCCATCACAGAGGAAGAGTATCCTCTTATTTTCGATTCCAGCAGCTTTCAGGAAGCTGCAGATCGATTTGGTCTTTGGAGCTTTGAGTGCACCGAGTTTTAAAAAGCGGATATTGCCCTTTAGGGCTTTCTGAGCGAGCAGGTATGAGATCGCTGCGCGGCGCTCTTTTCGGTTGATACGGACGTGCTGATTAAACTTTGGCTTGGGACCAAAAACAGTCGCTCCACCACGATATTGCGGTGATTTAAGAGACCCCTGTCTCGCTTTACCTGTTCCTTTCTGGGGATGAGGCTTTGCGTTTGATTGGGCGAGTTCACTGCGCCCCTTGGTGTTTGCACTCCACTGTCTAGCATTTTTTCGCACTGCGACAAGATAGTCTTTTACCAGTTGGGAATTGACAGTGATCTCTAGAAGTTCCTTCTCTAGGCTAACTTCTTCGAGCTCTTTTCCTTTTAAATCATATTTCTTTAGGTTCGCCACGCTCTCTTTCCTATCTATTTACAACTGTTTTTTTCATCGATTTTCTAATATAGACGAGGCCGTTCTTTGGTCCTGGGATCGCCCCTTCAACTATGATCATCTCTTTTTCAGCGTCGATTTGAACCACCTTCAGATTTTCCACTGTCACTCTCTCTGAGCCCATCTGCCCAGCCTTCTTCCCACCTGGAGGGTTCCTTCCTGGATAGGAGCACATTCCTGTAGAACCTGCAGAGCGGTGAAACTTCGAACCGTGGCCCCCAGGTCCCCCTGAAAAGCCATGGCGCTTCATAACACCTTGATAGCCTTTTCCTTTTGAAGTGCCGCACACATCGACATATTGACCCTCATCAAAGTAGTCGGCACCGATCTCTTGGCCTACTTCATACGCTTCGCCCTTCCCAATGCGTGACTCCAAAAGATGGCGTCTAGGTTCTACCTTAGCGCGAGCAAAGTGGCCGACGAGTGGTTTTGTGACATTCTTCTTCTTTGATTCGCGTACTTTAACCGCACCAAGTTGGATGGCGTTGTATCCATCCTTCTCATCGCTCTTCACTTGGACGATCACATTGGGCTCTGTTGCGATAACCGTACAGACAATGAGGTTTCCACTCTCATCAAAGATTCGGGTCATTCCTCTCTTCTTTCCCATCAGCTTAAGCGACATAACACTTTCCTTCGCAATTCATAGTCAGTTTCTTATTTAGATTAATCCATGGAGAATGATGCAAATCAACAATTCACACCATGTCACTAATGGCTAAAGCGAGCAGATTATCAAAATACCCCATTTCGTACAATCAAAATTTACGGCGGAGATTTAGAAATACTCTTTACCTCTATTTTCTTTGAAAATCATCAGGATATTAATGTCAAAGATTCAACTTTTTTTGTTTAGGAGATTTCATCAATGCATAAGAATTTGATTGATAAATCCGTCGGGGATTGCATCCCCCGCTGCTGCGGGCATCCATCTTCCAAATCGCAGATTCGGTGTTCACACCCAACTTTCAGTTTGAGATAGATGCTCCTTCGCAGGACAAGTCTCTGAAAAAGTCACCGATAGGGGAGAAAAAAACCACAGAGAGCGCAGAGATCACAGAGAGAGAGGTTAAATAATCAGGCGCTTGATCCCTTACAGACTTGATTTCTACGATCACCTTGTCTTCAACTAACAGATCCAAGGAATCCGACTCTGTCTCTGTGGTCTCTGTGATCTCTGTGGTAGTTAATTTCTGAGTATCCCAAGTGTTCATATGACATTGTTACTTAAAGAGCCACTTGCAAAATTCCAGATCAGTTGATTCTTGAAGATGTTTTGACAATTTGGCTCTTTGACACAAATTCACATACCCCTCAGGGTAGGGTGTTTGTGTCAAAGAGCCAAATTGGTGAAAGAGACCAAGAAGCAAACATCTGGAGTTTTGCAAGGGCTCTAAAAGATCTCTTCGATCTCGCGATCTGATTTGACATCTGAGAGAGTTGAAATGATTATAAGTGAAGTGAGGAGAGCAAGAAACAGAGTAACTATGAGCCACTCCCGAGATTTTAGCCTGCAAGTCATATCTTTTTTTGACCTTCGATGCAAAAAAAAGACTCCTTCAACTTGAAGGAGTCTTTATGAGCGGTTGAATTAGCCCCTTTTTGCGTACTCCTCGATGCCCTTTCTGACCATTGAGGTGCCGTTTCCTGTCAGATTGAGAAAAACCCATGTAAATTTCGGGATGCGCTGTAGTCCAGCACGCGATAGCTGAGCGCCGAAGATGGTTTCGAGCGCCGAGAATCCATTTCCAACAAATGAACAGCTAAATCCGTAGGCCGAGAGTAGGCTTGTAGATATTTTCGTTTTGTCATCTCCAGCATTATGAAACTTGATAAGATCTCGAACAATCCCATCAATAGCGCAGTAGATGGTGGAGAGGTTTTTAACCAATCCGAGAAACTTGACCCGTGCATATAAGACGGGGACACCTAATGTTCCCATGAATTTAAGGAAGGCGGCCGAATCGCTGACAAGCTTAAAGGCGTTCTTCACCACTATGGTGCACTTGTTAAATGTCATACCGTCAAGTAACTTTCCACTACTACTAAAGACTTTATTGACATCACCCACAGCTTTAGGGCCATACCAAGCGCTGTCTACGCTTTTTAGCAGATCTTGAAGTGGCTTTGTGTTGATTCCAGCGACTGTTTCAAAACCCATAGAGCGAGCAACGTCGAATGCGCCAGTAATCAGTCGGCCGGTCTCTCGATAATTTACTACTGCTGTCATGATTAATCCTTCTCCAATTGTTTCATTTCTGCTCCAGAGCTAAGCGCTTGCACATAGTTCAACCCCTCAAAGGCTATAAAACCAGCCAAGTAGAGATCGCCAGACCATGCACTCACTCTGCCAAACAGACTCTCCTTCCCATAGATAGCGCTAAGAGCACCAATAAGGCTCACGAGATGTATACCAATAAAGGCAATCGTTTTAAGCTGCTCACTAATGCAGTTTCGCGTATGTAGCACTTTGTAACGGTCGAGTTTAGCAATATCCTTAAGCTTGCTTCCGATAGGCCCTTCATAATACTTTCTCCCCTGCTCAAAAATACCTATTGCACATACAGCAATTGATGCACTGGCACCGCAGAGGTTGAGTCTAGCGCTAGGAGCACTCTTCACAGCCCCGATCGCGTTTAATGCACCATAGATAAGGGCTGCAGTTGCAAAGGTTTTAAGGGTAGCTCCAACGACGCGCTCTCCTATCCATAGAGTAGGGCTGTATGTTTTAGGGAAGTCTTCGTTGATGGGAGGAATGCGAGGCCCGGCTATTGCGAGCATACCCTCTCGGATCACTTTTTGATCTGTATCATTCTTCCAATAGTCCCACACATATGTCTTCACATCGGTCAAAGCGCCCAAAGGCTTTTTTACGAGATCCCCAAGATCCCAAAAAATAAATAGACTGCCAGCGAGAGTGGCGATTTTGTCGAAATTCGCGATTTTGGAGAAATCTTTTCCAAGGAGTGTCGCGCTCCTTCCTGCAAGCATCGAGACTACTGTGAGTAACATTATGAAGTTTTGTGGATCTGCATAGTGATGACCAGTAGCTTTTAAATAGTGTGAGACTCCATTCGCCATAGCGTATACCTATCATTTTTAGTGTTTAAAGAGGGGTTAGTATAAAAAATTCGGAATTAAAAGGGAAGGTGAAGCGAATCTTTTCTCAAATGTTGCAAATTCAAATTTTAATTTTAGGGGGAGAGGGAACCCCTTTGCTATTGCTGTCATAATAATGACTCTAAGTGTTTCATTTCTGCTCCAGAGCTAAGCTCCTGCAGAAGATTTATGCTCTCAAAGGCTGTAAACCCAACCATGTAGAGATCGCTAGACCATTTACTCACTCTGCCAAATAGGCTTTCCGTTCCATAGATTGTGCTAAGAGCACCAACAACGCCCACGAGATCTATAAAGATAGAGGCCGCCGTTTTAAGCTGCTCAGTGGTGCAGTTCCTCGCTTGTAGGAGTTCATAACGATCTTCATCATCGTCAGGAACATCTTTGATGGGCCCTTCATCACGCTTTCTATGCTGCTCATAAACACTTATTAGACGTGCACCAATTGATGAGATGGTTCCACAGAGTTTGAGCTTTGCACTAGGAGCACTCTTCACAGCCTCGATCGCGTTTAGAGCGGCATAGACTATAGTAAAAGTTGCAAAGGTTTTAAGAGCAGCTTCACAGACGCACCTTCCTGCCCACCAGGCAGGACTGTACTTCTCAGTGGGGAACTCTTCATTGATCTCATCATCTCGGATATTCTCGGCAGAAATCTCTTCATGCCGATGATCCCACACATATGTTTTCACATCGGTCACAGCGGCCCAAGGCTTTTTCGCGCGATCCCCAAAGTTCCAAAAAATAAATAGACTACCAGTGAGCGCGGTAATTTTGCCGATATTGGCGATTTTGGAGAGATCTTTTCCAAGGAGTGTCGCGCTCCTTCCTGCAACCATCGAGGCTACTGAGAGTAACATCATGAAGTTTTGTGGGTCTGCATAGTGATCACCACTAGCTTTTAAATAGTGTGAGACTCCATTCGCCAAAGCGTATACCTATCATTTTTAGTGTTTAATTAGGGGAAAGAGGGGTTAGTATAAAAAATTCGGAATTAAAAGGGGAGGAAAAGCCAATCTTTTCTCACATGTTGCAAAGTTAAATTTTAATTTTAGGGGGAGAGTGAGACCCTCTATAGAACTCCTCTATGGTCAGCCTCTTTTTTCCTTCAAGCTGGAGCTCTAGGATAGAGAGAGCCCCCTCTTGGCAGGCTACGCGCCACCCATCGCTCTCGAAAGAGAGCGTCTCTCCAGGGGAGCCTACCCCCTCTTCTGCCACTGAACGGTAGATCTTCACTCTTCTCTGATGGCCTCCCACATGGGCAAAGCACCACGCACCAGGTCGTGGACTAAAGGCGCGTATCTGGTCGTGAACAGCTGTTGCACTCTGCTTCCAATTAATTTGGGCCATCGCAGAGTCGATCTTCTGGACGTAGGTAGCCTCTCTATGGTCCTGTGGCGTTCTGGTGACGACCCCCTTCTCATATTGATCGATCACCTCAAGAAGGAGTCTACTGCCAAGGGTGCAGAGCTCTCCCTCCAAATCTTGGAAGTTCATAGCTTTCGGTATAGAGAGCTTCTCCTTTGCTAAGATATCTCCGGCATCCATCTTAAGCGCCATCTCAATAATGGTGACCCCGCTCTCTATCTCTCCATCGAGCAGTGCGAATTGAATAGGCGCCGCTCCCCGGTATTTGGGCAATAGTGAGGCGTGCAAATTGATGCATCCGAATTTTGGCAGATCTAAGAGCTCTTGGCTGATAATCTCTCCGTAGGCGACGACAACAAAGAGATCGGCTCCAATGAGACGGAGCTCTTTAATGAAGGCGGCGGTTGAAGCTCTATCGGGCTGAAAGATTGGGATATCGGGAACCTCTTCGCGAGCAAATTGTTTGACGGCAGAGAAGAGGCTCTTTCCACTGCGCCCTCGAGGCCTATCGGGTTTGGTCACAATAGCGAGAACTTCGACTTGGTTTTCTAAGAGATAAGCTAAGACTTCTGAAGCAAAAGGGGGGGTTCCAAAATAGATGATCTTCATCATTCTTCGAGGAGATCTTGATATTCAGGAAATTCGCCCTGCACACTATTGGTGGCGGGTTGGAGGCCGATGAGACCGCGCTTAGAGCTTCTGCAAAAATCGATCCAGTGGCTGATAACTTCGCTAGAACCGATCTCATTTTGCGTGCGCTGGAGCGCCTCTTCGAGAAGATAGCCAGAGCGGTAGGTGAGCTTGAACGCTCTGGTTAGATCTTGGCGGAGCTTAAGCTGAAAATTATTGCGTTTGAGTCCTATCAGATTTAACCCCCCCAGTCGATAGGGGATGCCTGCTCCGAGTGTGTAGGGGGGAACGTCATTGGCGATGCGGCTCAAACCACCTACCATCGCATAGCAGCCGATGCGCACAAATTGATGGATCGGAGTCATGCCACCGATGTTGGCATAATCTTCAATTTCAACATGCCCGGCAAGCATCGCACCATTGGCCATAATGACATTGTTGCCAATTTTGCAATGGTGGGCAATATGGCAGTAAGCCATGATTAGGCAGTTGTCACCGACGGAGACGGTTGACCCTTCACCCCATGAAGAATTAATGGTTACAAACTCACGGATTTCGCACTGCTTTCCAATCGTAACGTAGGTTATCTCGCCCTGGAATTTTTTAGCTTGGGTTTTGGTGCCGATGCTGGCTGAGGGATAGATGACGGTGCCCTCTCCAATCGTAGTGTGGCCGTCGATATAGGCGTGAGATTTGATCGTGACATTGTCGCCAAGTGTCACATTACCATTAATAATGACGTAGGGCTCAATTGTGACATTCTTTCCAATTTTTGCGCCGGGTTCGACTATCGCTGTGGGGTGGATATTTGACATGGCAGGTACTCCTAAATCTGATCAAAACGCCTTAGAGCAAATCCAATCTCTGCTTCGGCAACTAGTTGGTCGTTAATCGTCGCCCTAGCAGAGACCTTTCCTCCTTTTGAACTCAGGTGGATCCCTTGGACGTGCAAAGTGATGAGATCTCCAGGGAGGGCTGGTCGACGGAATTTCACACGACTTATACTGAGAAGAACCGCTGTCTTCTCTTTGAAGCCTTTCTTATGAATGAGAATCCCCCCGGTCTGAGCCATCGCTTCTAAAATGAGAACGCCCGGCATAATGGGAGCCTCGGGAAAGTGCCCTTGAAAGAACTGTTCATTCATCGTCACGCACTTGATCGCTGTGATATGGTCATTCTCAAGATCGAGTTCGATGACACGATCGACAAAGAGAAAGGGGTAGCGGTGAGGAAGAATCTCTTGAATCTCTTTAAGGTTGAGTATTGCAGGCTCCTTTGAAAGGTTGGTACTCATCAATGTTTCTCCAATATGAAGTTGTTCACTAACTCTTTGGCAAACGATGTGTTAGAAAAATGGCCTGAGCGAATCGCGATAATATGGGCGATAAAGGATTCACCAACCAGAGAGAGGTCTCCAAGAAGATCGAGAATCTTATGGCGTACCATCTCATCTTGATAGCGGACACCTTCGGGGTTGAGGATGGTATCCCCTTTAATAATCACGGCATTATCTAGCCTTCCCCCTTTGATATTCCCCTTCTCAATAAGTGGAACAACCTCTTCGTAGAGAGAGAAGGTGCGGGCAGAAGCGATCTCTTCCTTGTAGAGCTGCTCATTGACATGAACGGTAAAAAATTGGGATTTGAGAAGTTCGCTATTGGGGTAGTTCAAGGTGTAGCTGATGCGAAACTCTTCTGAAGGGAGGGCGACAAGATGAACATCTCCCTTAGACCAAAAAACGGGCGCCTCTAGGTGGTGAACTCTCTTCGTTGCGCTTTGTGAAATCACGCCGGCTTTCTCAATGAGAGAGACAAAGGGCAGGGCACTTCCATCGCAGCTAGGAACTTCAGGACCATCAATTTCAATGATCACATTATCGATATCGTAAGCCTTTAGTGCTGAGAGAATATGCTCGACAGTCTGTACTTGAAATTGATCTGAACCTAAGATGGTGCATCTCGGAGTCTCGCGAACAAATTCCACGAGTGCAGGGAGGGTCGGCTGATCGGGTAGATCCATTCTCTTAAAAACAACTCCTGTTCCCTCTGGAGCTGAACGCAGCTTGACTTCAGCTTTTTCTCCAGTGAAGAGCCCCGTTCCACTTAGTGAAGCTGAACCTTTTAATGATCTTTGGTGTTTTCTTGAGGAGGAAAATTCATCGGGTGAAGACATACAAAGCCTAGTGTAATAAGTGATTCAAAATGAAAAATATTTCTCCTTAGCTTACTTGGACAGTCCATTTTCTTCAAGTGGATTCCCTGGTACGAATCAAAAAGAGTAAGCAGAGAAGAGAGATGAGCAAGATAAGACCATCCCCCCAAAGTGTGTAGAGTGTATGGAATGAGTAGAGATCGAGCGGCAGAAAGAGCGCCCCTCTCTCCTCCTCAACACTCCCCTTGGCGCTCCCAAGAGTGCCAATTGTGCGCCCCAGACTATCGATCCCCGCCGTCACTCCCCTATTACTTGAGCGCACCACCGGCACTCCATTTTCAATAGCGCGGATCCGTCCATGGTCGAAGTGCTGCTGCGCCAGTCTAGAGAATGGATACCACGCATCATTAGTCAAATTGACAAAGAGTTCGGCTCCCTTCCCTCGCCCCTCTCTCATAAGGTTGCCGAAACACTCTTCATAGCAGATCGAGACGCTTAATGGACACTTTCCCTCGATCACTTTCGCCTCTGTTCCATGGGTGAAAAAGCTGTGAATCCCATAACGAAGAGCGAGAGGCTTAAGAAAAGAGAAAGGGAGGTACTCTGCTAAGGGCAGAAGAACCCGCTTCTCATAGCGGCTGATAGAGAGCTTGCGCGGAACAAAATGGAAGGCTGCGTTATAGCTAGATGCGCCGTCAAAATCGTCGAGTCCAATGACAAGTTCGGCGCCATAATGGTCGGCAATAGCCTGCGACCAGAAGGCGTTACTCACATAGATGGCTCCACCCCTCTCTTCGATGAGAGGCTCGACTAAGAGAGGAGATAGGTCGACCTCTCCCCAGATGGCTTTAGCGATTCTCTTCACCTCTTCATACTCATAAACTGGAGCAAAAGCGCTAAAAGGCAGGGCCGCTTCAGGAAGGACGATAAGATCTAACGTTTTCTCCCGATGGTGCTGCAAGTAGAGCAGAATATCTGCCCACTGCTGGTAAGGAGAGATATGGCGCTCGCTGCTGCTGTGAAAATAGACCTTCTCGTCGGGCAGTAGAGCCGTCTGAATCAGAGCGACGTTGAAGGGCGCTGAGCTATGGGGATTTTTTGTGTCGTGGTAGAGAATATGAAGCAGACCAAAGAGATAGGGAAGAAGCAGAACTCCCCCCCATGAAAGGAGCGCTTTTCTGCGACGCTCGAGAAAGAGTTTTACCGCTAGCAGATTGACAAACATCACCCAAAAAGAGAGGCCGAATACCCCCCAGATAGATGCCATCTGCGAGCCGGTGGAGAAGGCGGTATGGGAGAGACCGACTGGATTCCATGCAAATCCACATAGAAACGAGAGTCGACTCCACTCCATCAAGGTCCAGAGCGCAGCAATCCCGAGGCACCTCCGAACGGTTAAATTGCGCGTTACAAAGAGTGAGAGCAGCCCAAACTGAAGGCCCAAGCCGAGAGCGAGTCCGACATAGACAAAAAGGATATAGACCCCTTGATAGGTGGGAGAGGCAAACCAGGAGAGCTGGACAAGCTGAACAAGAAAGAACCAGAAGGCGCCATAGAGAAAGCGCCTACGCACATTGAGCAGGGAGATCCAGAATAGTGCAAAACCCACTGCGCTCGCTAAGAAAGAGAGCGTGATACTCATCTGCGGCTGACCGAGGGCAACAATAAACAAGCTTAGACAAAAAAGGAGAAGTGTTCTCATTCAACAGCTGACTTAGAGGGGGCACTAACCAAAAAGTAGAGAAGGGCGCCTAAGATCGAGAGGTTTTTCAGAAACATCGTCATCTGCAGATGAAAGCCACTACCTATCTCAAACCAGAAAGCGTGATAGATAACTGTTGTAGGAATCAGGAAGATCAGAAGGAGAAGCGCGCCTAAGCGCATCTTAACATTCGTGAGGATAAGCACCCCCCCTACAATTTCTAAACAGATCGCCGTGCCGATCAAAAGCGGGGCTATGGAAGAGCAAAATTGCAAGAAGTCACCAATATATAGACTCCCCTCCAAATGCATCTGCCACTTGCGAAATGTCATCACCATCCCATCAACGGTATCTGACCAATTAAAAATTTTACTCACGCCTGCCATAATAAATATCAGGCTGAAGAGCGCTCTTGCGATAAAAAGAAATAGCTTTCTCATAGGTAACCTCACTATAAAATTCATAATCGCAAAAAAGACAATTATTTTCTACCCAGAGCTGCAAAAAGCCTTTCCTAGAAAATAAAACACTCTTACATCTCTTACTGGACTTTAGCCATTCAAACAAAAGCTTTGATCTAAAAAAGTAGAGGAGCATGCTAACTCTATAAGATAAAGTTTGACGTGGTTTAAAAACAGGCCTTTTTAGGTAATAATGTCATATGAACCCTTGGGATACTCAGAAATTAACTACCACAGAGCTCACAGAGACCACAGAGAGGGAGTCGGATCCCTTAACTCATAGCATCATTGGTGCTGCAATTGAAGTGCACCGCGGATTAGGTCCAGGTCTTCTCGAGTCCGCCTATGAAGCTTGCCTACTCTTAGAGTTACGTCTTCAAGGAATAAGCGTTAAAGCTCAGCAGCCGCTCCCAGTGTTCTATAAAAATATCATGCTCGATTGTGGATATCGTTTGGATCTGCTGGTTGAAGACAAGGTGATCGTAGAAATCAAGTCTGTAAGAGAGTTAGTTGCTATTCATGAAGCTCAACTTCTTTCATACCTGAAGCTATCTGATTGTCGCAGAGGTCTACTCATCAACTTTAATGTAAAAATGTTAAAAGAAGGGATCAAGCGCCTGATTATTTAACCTCTCTCTCTGTGCTCTCTGTGCTCTCTGTGGTTTTTTTTCTCCCCTATCGGTGACTTTTTCAGATGAATTTAGAGGATTAAAATGCCACTTATGGAAAACCCGAACCGCAAGAAATTACTTCAAGTATAAGCTTTGCTTCAATGCTCTATCAACAAGCCGAAGCCATTTGAATGGATAAAGTCCTGTCTTAGGAACCAATTTAAAGATACGTCGGGGGATGCAATCCCCGACGTATCAATAATTTATTCAAATAAAAAAAACCTCTGCGAGCTTTTAACTACACCCCTGTAAAAGATGGTGAAAAGAGAGAGGGAGTATGGTAGAATATTCCTTATGAAACCATTTCGAGAGTACCACCTTTTAAAGATTCTACATGAGAGCGATATGGCCTCCCTGCCAATGGATGGATTTTTGCGCCGTTACTTTAGAGAGCATAAGGCTGTGGGATCGAAGGATCGACAGGAGATCTGCGAAACCCTCTATGGGCTGATCCGCCACCGTGGAGTGGTCGACGCGCACTGCACCAAGCCGATCTCATGGAAAGGCCGCCTCGAGAGCTACCTCACACTCTCCACAAAAGAGTCGTCGCATCTTCCCAAGCACGTGCAGGTAAGCTTCCCTCGCTTTCTTTTTGAGGGATTAACCGCAGCGTATGGCGAAAAAAAGGCATTAGAATTTTGCAGATGCTCCAATGAGCAAGCTCCAACAACCATCCGTATCAACCCACTAAAAACGACGCGCGACGCTCTCATAAAAAGATGGGAGGGTCTCTACGAGCTCTCTCCCTGCGACCAATCGGAGCTTGCAATCACCTTCAAAAAGAGAATTAATTTTTTCGCCCTCCCAGAATTTAAGGCTGGTCTCTTTGAGATCCAAGATGAAGGGAGTCAATTGATTGCAAACCATGTCAAGGCCGCCCCTGGAGATCACATCCTCGATTACTGCGCCGGTTCTGGGGGGAAGACGCTAGCGTTCGCTCCCAAGATGGGAAATCGTGGGCAGATCTATCTCTATGACATCCGCCCCTATACTCTCAAGGAGGCAAAAAAACGGTTGAAACGTGCCGGCATCCAAAATGCGCAGCTCCTCGATGAGAAAAAATTAAAAAAACCGGGGATTCATAACCGGATGGATTGGATTCTCCTTGATGTCCCCTGCTCTGGAACGGGAACACTTAGAAGAAATCCTGATATGAAATGGAAGCTCACACCAGAAACTTTTACAAGATTGATCGAAGAGCAGCGGAAAATTTTTGACTCTGCATTAAAATTTTTACAGCCTGATGGCAAGATCGTCTATGCCACCTGTAGCGTCTTTCCCGAGGAGAATGAGAAGCAGATATCCTATTTTATCCAGAAATATGATCTAAAATTGTTGCACACTCCTTTTCTATCTTTTCCAAAAGCTGGAAAGATGGATGGATTTTTTTGTGCCACTCTGGCTAGAATGTAGAAATACCCAAGTTGGACTTTTGATGAAAAGATTTTACACTTCAATTTTTTTCTTATCAACCATTTTTTTTCCTCTAATGGCTGAGCATCCCTACGCCCCTTCATCGTTTATGAACTCCTCAAGCTCCCTTCAAAAAGAGCCGCAACTTCTGATCAACAATCGCCCTCTAGCAAAAATAAACGGACGGGTGATCTCACTCTTCGATGTGATCAAACAGATGGATCTCTTTCTCTTTGAATACTCGCCAGAGTTCTCCCCTTCTGTCGTCGAAAAATATCAATACTACTCCAGCCGCTGGGAGTCTACTCTTGATGATATGATCGCTGACGAACTCATCCTACTCGACGCAGAAGAGAAGGAGGTCAAGATCTCTGATGGCGCTGTGAGAGAGGAGCTGTGGCGCCGCTTTGGTCCCAACATCCGTGAGAGCCTCGATAGGGTCAGCCTAGAATACGAAGAGGCGCGCGACATCATCCGCTCCGATCTAACTGTAGGACAACTTCTTGGGATGAAAGTTCATGCCAAAGCGTACCAACTGGTCACACCTGAACTGATTATTGAAGCCTACGACGAATATATCGTAGAGAACCCCCCTAAAGAGGAGTGGAAATACCAGGTACTCTCCATTCGCGGGCGGGATAAGGAGCGATGCGAAACTCTCTCCAAAAAAGCTCACGAACTGCTTCAGGAGAAGAGAGAATCTCTTGAGACAGTCGTCGCCTCTCTGAAAGAAGAGGGAATAACAGTGAGCGTCTCTGAGGAGTACTCCGGCCACTCTGAGAAGTTCTCTAAGTTGCACTTCGATGTGATCAAAGCGTTAAGCCCCGATACGATCAGCCAGCCCGTCTCACAGGTAAGCAAGTTTGATAATACAACGGTTTTTCGAATCTTTCATCTGAAAGATCTAATAAAAACCCTTCCATCGCAGTTTGCAGAGATGCACGATAAGCTCAGAAATGAGCTCCTCTACGAGAGGTCAGACTTTGAGAAAGTGAGCTATATCAACATGCTTAAAAAGCGGTTTAGCTATAGCAAATTCGATCCTAAGTTTGCCCTTCCTGAAAACTACCATCCCTTCTTAGTCATTTAGATGAGCCTCTTTAAGCCCTCAGAGCTCCACGAGTTTTTAAATGAGATGGGTATTCGGCCTAAAAAAGGGCTGTCGCAAAATTTTCTCATCGATGGAAACGTCCTTAGAAAGATGGTAGCTGCTGCCAACCTATCAGAGGGAGAGCTCGTATTAGAAATTGGACCTGGTCCAGGGGTGTTGACTGAAGCGCTGCTTGCAACAGGAGCCGAAGTGATCGCCATCGAGAAAGATGAGAAGTTAGCGCACTACCTTGAGCGATTGCAAAATGGAAAGCTGCAGGTGATCGAAGCGGACTTCCGCACCATCAACTTAGAGCACCTTCTCAAAGATAGACGGGCGAAGGTCCTCGCGAACATCCCCTACCACCTAACCGGATGGATCCTTCAAAAGCTCCTGCCAAGATACGATCAGATTGAATCAATCCATCTCATGATTCAAAGAGAGGTCGCAGAAAGGTGCATCGCCAAGATAGGGAGCAAGGAGTATAGCTCCTTCACCCTCTTCACCAACTACCATAGCAAGGCTCGCCTCATCCATAAGGTACCCCCCTCATGCTTCTACCCCAAGCCAAAGGTGGAATCAGCACTCTTAGAGCTGAAGTTAAAACCTGCAGATGGAGGCGCCGCCTATAAGTGGCTCTTTACACTCATTCGAACCGCCTTTCAGAAGAGACGGAAGATGGTACGCTCATCACTGAGAACTTTTGCTTCGATAGCAGAGATTGAGCAAGCTCTCATCTCTATTGGAAGAGCTCCCACAGCGAGGCCGCAAGAGTTGACACTAGAAGACTTTTCAAGACTTTCCAAGTTGATAGAAGCTGAGAAAAAATAAATTGGACCGCAAGTTATTTTTAAACAGTCCTATAGATCCCATATAGGGATAGAACCACACCTAGAGCTAAGAGAAAGAGCAAGAGACTCTGTAAATCCGCTGGACACTCCAGATCTCCCCGCAGGGCATCTCCCAAAAGAGCGGGATAGGAGCGTTCTACGTCCTGAGTGGCGATAAGTGGGGAGCTCTCAATTACCTCTCCTTTAAGATTGAGAATTTTTATCGCTCCGACATAACTCCCCCTCATAATAGGGGGGGTCTGATACTCCCAGTTGAGCTCAATCGTGATCTCTGGCTCCTCTGCAGGGTAGTAGGAGATCGTCACATCTTCCGCCAGCGTGGCGCGCAAGTGGTCTCTCCCCTTGCTGATCAGTCGGCTAAAGCTATTCTCATCCTTCTTAAAGAGTAGGCGCTCTACCTTCTTCTCACTAAAAGCCGCTTCAAAGAGGCGGATGGTGTCGCGGTAACGGCTGCTCGCATCCCTCCCCCCTAGAAGGATGGCGATCAGAGTGCGCTCTCCATCGCGAGCCACGCTGGCTATATTATAACCCGCATCAGAGGTATAGCCCGTCTTCATCCCGACCGCTCGAGGGTAGAAGAATTTACCCGACTGAAGCAGAAGATTCCTATTCACTACCCTCTTTGCGCCCTGCAGATTTGTCTCTTTACGCTCATACTCTCTAGTCGAAACAATCGTATTTATCAATTCACTCTTTAGCGACTCTTTTGCGATAAGCGAGAGATCGTACGCCGTCGAGAAATGACGCGGATGGTGGAGGCCATGAGGGTTAGAGAAGTTGCTCTCTTCACAGCCGATCTCTTTAAGGTAGCTATTCATCCCCTTCATAAATCTAAAGATCGTCCCTCCAACATGATGCGCCACATAATTAGCGGCATCACCCCCCGAGGCGAGCATCATTCCATAGAGAAGATCGCGGAAGGAGAGCTCCTCTCCCCGTTTGATCCAAAAGTGCGATGCGTCGGGTTCGAGTAGATAGGCGGGATCTCTATAGTTATGAGCAACCTTCACACTCTTATTCATTTTGCGGAGGCAGTGGTGGGGAGCAGAGACCAGATCATCGAGGTCACTCTTATACTTTTTCACTGCATAGAGACAGGTCGCGATTTTGGTTAAGCTGGCGGGATTGGCGCGATCATGCGCATTTTTTTCGTAGAGGATCGCCCCACTCTCCCCATTGATTAGGATAGCAGATTTCGCCGAAACCTTCACTCTCAAGGGGTCTGCTGAGAGGTTGATCCCCAGAGTTAAAAAAAGAATAAAAAGGTGTCGCAACATCCTTACCTCAGATTTTACCTGCAATTCTCACCATCTATCTGAAAATCTTTTGCATCTGTTTCTCAATGCATCCAAGAAGCCCTCTCGGAAAGGTTAGTAACCTTCCCTTCGAGCCCTTTTTGGCGCCTCGAAAAACAGACTGCATAGCTTTTCGAGAGAGCTAGCAAGAAATGCAGGTTAATCTCATCCTGGCGGAAGTAAAAAAAAGAAACAACCCTTTAAAAAAAACAGGGGGGTGATTATGAAGAGGAATTATGCGGTAGAACGGAACCCACGAGAACCATTTATGAACCCCATTCAATTAGATCAAGCCTACAATGAATTTATCTCGAGTTTACAAAGTTGGATTCCTGAAGGGATTATTGAAGTCGATATGGCTCTATTGGAGGAGACGGGTCTCCTTGAATATGAATCGTTTGAGGAGGAGAAAAATCAAGAGCAGCTCCCCCACTACTTCCATGTGATTGAGACACCTGACAAGGTAACCCTCTTCAACCACCAGTTCGTGATCTGGATCGTCCCTAAAATTGTCGATGACAACCCCACAACCGTAGTGATGATTGCGCTCATAACCGATAAGCAGCCCCATCTTGAAATCGTCTTCTCAACGCAAGGGGTCTACAACACTCCAAAGTTTGTATTGAGGCTCTTAAAATATTACCTCTCCGAAGTGATCGATACCGAAGAGGCGATCTCCTCAATCGGCAAGAGTTAAGTTCTTACAGATTGGGTAATAAAATGACCTTTTTGTTATTGCAAATTCGCATGAAGAGCTTGGAAGCCAACTCCCTATCGTCTCATCTGTGATGTAGTTTCCAAATAGTTGAACCATTTTAAGACTCTTGGACCGTCCCATCCACTCCGGAATCTCGGTCAAACCCACTTGATCAGCTTTTATCCACTTCAAATTCGGTAGATGACGTAAATCGGGGATTTTGATCCCAGGGTTCCGACTGACATCTAAATATTCTAGAGATCGTAACTTCAGAATCTCTGGGTAGAGAGAGCGTAAGCCACAATCCACTAGAGTGATTCTCTTCAGTTTACTATAGAGTCCAAAGTGCGGAGGAATGATACCTATTTTCACACCTGAAAGAGCTAGCACCGTCTCACTTGGATCTATGTAGTTGACTCTCCTTATCAGCTCTGTTGCTCTCTGGTATCGATTGGAAATCTGTCTTAAACAATCTTTTGCTTCCACTGTCCAATTTAGATAGTTCGCATTTTTTGGCTCTAAAACTCGAACTAATCCAAACCCCTGTGGCTTAAAAAACAACTTTTGGTTGTTGAACTGAGCACTACAAACGCTATTCCCACTAATCATTTCTACCTCGTTGTTCACCTATCATTAAAAAGAGTTGGTACTATACAGAAATAATTTTTCTTTGTCACGATTAATTTTTTTACTTGTCAAATTAACTAAGACAAAACGAAACTATTACTTATTATTTCACTCACTTTTCTTACATTAACAATTGAATAGAATGGAAATTCCTATTATCATCTAAAATATTCGAACTTAACAAGGTTGTCCAAATGTCTCCACTTTCTTCCCTCAACTTCTCCCTATATCATATCTCTCAACGCCCATCAGAGCTGTTCATTGACTCTCTAAATAATCCTCACTCTCAACGCCCATCAGATTCGTTCAATGACTTTATAAATAATCCTCCCTCTCAACGCTCATCAGATCCGTTCAATGACCTTCTAAATCATTCTGCCCCTCAACGCCCATCACATCCTCCCTATGAGTTGCCACTATCAAGAAAAAGAAAACGTAAAGAGAGTGAAAGTTCAACGACTACTCCGGTTAGAAAAAAGAGAAAACTCGAACAGAGAATCTCTCCAGAATTCTTCTCACCACCCTCGCAAAAGAT
>SDBT01002150.1_pt1 | contig 35122 bp, 36 predicted proteins | sample 2277101 | NCBI WGS metagenome assembly SDBT01 (sample SAMN10404973, study PRJNA504765) | marine sediment metagenome | isolation source: marine sediment core GS10_PC15, 103 cmbsf | place: Arctic Ocean: Southern Knipovich Ridge | collected 2010 | reverse complement strand
GCGGCTTCGGCTGACGGCGTCAGGCTGCATCAACAATGCAAAGGCATTGCCTGCTTCGCCTTCCTTGCCAGCCTCGCCGGCGCTCGGTCCAATCCGCTACATGCTATCGCAACCCGCTCTAGCAGGGCAGTGTCACTGTAAAAGTGCAACCATCACCGAGTTGGGATACTGCATTAAGTTCGCCGCCCAGATGAGTTACAATTTGCTTGCATGTAGCAAGGCCGAGCCCGAAACCTTCCGAATCAGTTTGATCTTCAGTTTTCGTGCTGAAGAACGGTTCGAAAATTCGATCTATATGTTCGGCAGCAATGCCCTCGCCGTTGTCTGAGACGCCTATCGAAACACTGCCGTCAGCCACCGACCCAGAAAGTGTTAGTTTGCGAGGACGGCGCTTGCCAATTAGGGCATGGCGGGCATTAATGAGCAGGTTGAGTATAACCTGTTGGAGCATGCCCCTATGGGTCTGTATCACCAGGTGAGTGGGGATATCCAGGGTCAATTCGATGCCGTCCTGTTCAGGCCTCCTGCCCATAGCATCAATTGTCACTTTCACCAGATCATTAAGATTGACTTCGACCGACTCGGGGGGTTCATTTCGCGTCAGGCCTAGGATTGCTCCGCAAATATCCGTAGCACGTTGCCCACCCTCGGCTGCCCGCTCAATGGCCTTGTCGACCAGATCCGGGTTTGTTCGGGCAAGTTGTGCATAGTTGATTATCGGGGTAAGTATATTGTTGAACTCGTGGGCAACCATCGCAGTCATTGTCCCCAGCGTCGCAAGCCTGTGGGCGTCTTGGAGTTGATCGCGCAGAGCTTCGTTTTCGGCTTGAAGGCGGTCAAGTTGTTCTTGGGGAGTATCTAGATTATTACTTGTCGAGGTTGGCATATTGCCTTTCCTCCTGGGCCGGGTCGACTAGGGCGGGAAAAACAGCTTCAGTGTATCCATTACATCGGCGGCTTTTAGGGGCTGACTTGAGGTCTTTGACAACTGATGGCGATTTGAGCTTTCAGGCAAGGCCCGGTCCGGCTATTATCTTACGCCATGGATGTTACTGCCCACGGAATTGATATGGTCGACTGTGCACGACTGGCCGAGTCTGTGCAAAGGCATGGCCGGCATTTTCTTGATCGCGTCTTTACGCAGACCGAACTGGATTATTGCATGGGCCGGAAAAGGCAAACCGAACACCTCGCTGGACGATTTGCTGCCAAGGAGGCGGTGTTTAAGGTCCTTGGTACAGGGTGGCAAAATGGCATCAGTTGGCGTGATGTCGAGGTCGTAAACGAGCCGTCGGGGCAACCTAGGGTTAACCTTACCGGACGCAGCCGGGAGATTGCCGAAGCCAAAGGCATAACCGAGATATTGATCTCCATCACTCATATCCATACACACGCAGTTGCTTCAGCGATAGGCGGCTCGGCCTCTAAGGGCTGATTACCAATGGCCACCGACGATCGGCAGATTACTATTTTCCTTTCAGCCGCTGAGGCAAGCGGCGATTCTCACGGCGCGCACCTTGTGCGATCACTACGTGCCCGCTTACCTGAAGCTCGGATACTTGGCGTAGCTGGGCCCAAGATGGCTGAGGCGGGCTGTGAGGTTGTAGCCGACCTGACCAGCCGGGCCTCCATGATGGGGGGGCCACTGACCCAACTTGGCTATTACATTCCCTTGGTGCTCCGCCTGCAGAGAAAGATACAGCAGTTGGCCCCGGATGTCGTCGTCCCGATAGATTCACCTGCCTTAAATTGGCATCTGGCCAAGGCTGCTCGCAAGGCCGGCTCTCCGGTTGTTTATTACATATCCCCGCAGGTTTGGGCCTGGGCACCCTGGCGGGTTAAGAAACTTGCCAGACTGACCGACCAGGTTGCCTGCATCCTGCCCTTCGAACAACGCTACCTCCAGGACCGTGGCGTTCGGGCCAGGTACGTAGGCCATCCGCTGCTGGATTCACTGCCAAAACCACCCGAGCCCATGCCGGATATACTGTCAGCCTGGTCCGACGAGACATGGAAAGTTGCGCTGCTGCCCGGCAGCCGGTCTAGCGAAATAAAGGGCCACGCAAAAGCTCTTGCAGCTTGCGCAGCAACTATACGCAGGCGCTGGCCTAAGGCGACCTGTACATTCTCAGTCTATGACCAGCGGGCAGCAGAGACGCTATCTACCATGGCAAAAGAAAACGAGATCGAACTTCTTGTAGGCCAGACACATAAGGTGCTATCGGAAGCTCATTTCGCCATCGCCGCCAGCGGGACAGTAACCCTTGAAGTCGCGCACTTCGGCGTGCCGATGGTTATCTTCTACCGAACAAGCCTGATGACGGGGCTGCTGCATAGAATCCTAGGCCATTCGCGAAAGTTCATTGGGACCCCGCACCTGTCGCTGGTCAATATCCTGGCCGGCCGACGAATCGTGCCCGAACTCATGCCGTGGCATGGCAATACCAAAAAGCTTATCGAGATGGTTTTGGATGTGATGCTGGACCCTGGATATCTGCTCGAAACTCGCCAGCGGCTCCAGGATCTTACCGGGTCACTGCATGGGCCAAACGGCCTACCCGCCAGCGAAAACACCGCCGACCTGATCGTAAAGACCATCGAAAAAGGTCGGGCGTAGTGGTGGTGGGTGATTATAAGTAACTAACTCGCAGTTTGTTACGAAACCGACGACCCAGGCGGGACATCTGCCGCGGTTGTCAGGACCACTATGCGACGGGCACCGTCTTCATTGATCGCCGAAGCAGCCAGCAACATCCCGTTGGATTCCAGACCTCGCATCTTGCGCGGGGCGAGGTTGGCTACAACAACAATCTGTTTGCCTACAAGGGCTTGGCAGTCGACGTGTTCTTTCAGCCCCGCGATTATCTGCCGCTGTTCGGTGCCCAGGTCGATTTTCAGGCAGATCAATTTATCGGCGTTAGGGTGATCGCCCGCTTCCAGTACCGTCGCCACGCGAAGATCCAATTTGCAGAAATCGTCATATGTGATCGTAGGTTTGTCTTCAGACATTTGCTGCCTTTCTTGCCATTTGACCCCCTGACCGGCTTACCCGGCAAGGGGATTTTTCGCCAGTGAGTTTACGCGGTTTCCGGCTGGGCGGCAAGAACCTGACAGACGGGTTTGCGGGAGATTTTGTTGTTTATTTGTCCCATAAAGTTGCTGATTCTTCGTTTGTTTTCCAGCAACTTGCTCCGGCCGTCCATGGTTTTCGATTAAATTCAAAGTTTTTCGCTCGAATTTTGAGCGGCGAGGTGATTTTGTCTACCCTTGCCCCTGGCAGTAGCCAGCGGTAGTCTACTTCTGAGGAGCAATTGTGCTAAAAGGAAACTGCAATGGAACTTTACCCGCTGAAGTTCGATCCGATCTATAAGGAAAAAATCTGGGGTGGCCGATCATTGGAAACTTTGTTCGGCCGAGCCCTGCCTGCCGGCGTGAAAATCGGCGAAAGCTGGGAACTTGCCGACCTGGCCGAAGGTGTCAGTTGCATCACCAACGGCCCGCTTGTGGGGATGTCACTTACCCAACTGACTGCCGATTACGGCGCTGATCTTCTCGGCCGGGCCAAGCCCGCCGACGACGGCAGATTCCCGTTATTACTTAAGTTGCTTGACGCCAATGACATGTTATCCATGCAGGTTCACCCCGACGCCGAAGCCGTTGCTGCTATCGGCCCTGAGGCAGCACTCAAGACCGAGTGCTGGTATGTCCTCGACAGCCGGGATGGCTATATCTACAAGGGCGTCAAGCCCGGTGTAACGGCTGAGCAGTTCCGTAGCGGTATCGAAGCTGGCTCTGTCGCTGACCTGGTCCGCCGGATCGATGTTTCCACCGGCGATTTCCATTTCCTGCCGGCCGGTACTGTCCACGCTCTGGGGGCCGGCGTGCTTGTAGCGGAGGTCCAAACCCCATCGGATACGACCTATCGAGTAAGCGATTGGGGCAGGGGACGGCAGATCCACGTTGAACGATCGATTCAATGCATACATTACAAGGTAGCTTCGGATGAACCGCCCGGCGCGTCGGGTGATACTCTGTTGGTTACAGAGTTTTTTATCGTTGAGAAACTCTCTGGCGCAGGCGATGATTGCCCCGTTCTTGCAAGCGAAGGCCGATGCACCGCATTGATGATAGTGGCAGGGTCAGGACCGATCGATATAGGCTATGGGCGATCGTCTCTTGGGGTGCGTCCCGGCGATACTATTGTCTTGCCGGCAGCCCTTGGCGAGGTAACGGTCACCGCCGGGGGGGATTGTAAGTTTTTGCGTATTACGTTACCGGAGTAGAGATGCCCGACACTGACAAAACACGAATCCAGAAAGTCCTATCGGGGGCCGGGGTAGCTTCCCGTAGGAACATCGAGGAAATGGTCCTTCAGGGGCGGATTTCCGTCAATCACAAGGTAGTTTCCCAGCTGCCGTTTTTCGTTACCCCAGGCGATGAAATACGCGTAGACGGCAATCGGATTCGCCTCGGTTCGGGCAAGAAAATCTACTACCTGCTGAACAAGCCTAAAGGTGTTGTCTGTACGCAAAAAGATGAGCTGGGCCGGCGACGTGCGGTTGATTACATTCCGCCGATCGGCAAGCGAGTTTATTGTGTAGGGCGGCTCGATGCCGACAGTACGGGGCTGATTATCCTCACCAACGACGGCGAACTTACCAACCAATTAACCCATCCCAAACACGGTGTAGCCAAGACCTATGTTGTTGAAGTTGACGGGCGGATCAGCGGCGATGAAGTTGAAAAGCTTAAGGGGGGCGTCTGGGTAGCCGGGTCCAAAACCGAAAGGGTGGGCATTAAAATTCTCGGGAGAAACCCGAAAAGATCATTGCTGGAAATTCGCCTCTCCGAAGGGAGGAACCGGCAGATTCGTCGCATGCTTGCACGCCTGGGCCACAAGGTAAGAAAACTTAAACGTACCGCAATCGGGCCGGTTACCGGCAGGGGCCTTAAGGCAGGTTCTTGCAGGCCCCTCAAACCAAGCGAAGTAACCGCCCTGCGCCGACTTGCGACTAGAGCACTTTAAGCTTAATCTGTCGCATTTATGCTGACTGCGGCATCGTCTGGCTTTGTCCGTTTCCATCACCATAGCGGCAGCTATGGCTGCTTCAACGTCCGCGCCAGACTCGTCCTCGTCGGCGCCCACATACGACATCTCAAGGGTAAAATGCTCCAAAGGCAAGCAGGCAAAATAGTTCTCCAGGGAACTTTCTTCACGGGTTTACACCCGTTGTATTATGAAGGTATAAAAAAAGCCCGCCGGTTGAGGGTCCGACGGGCTTTTCAGGAGGGAGCAAGGACCTAACCTTGCTCGTTCACTCTTCGCCTTTGGCGAAAAATAAGCATGAAGCCCCCGCCGGCCAATAGAGCCAATGACGCCGGTTCGGGGATAATCTCTGACTGTGCAATATAGATACGGTTTTCCGGGAAGTAGATTCGCACGCCATTGCCGTCAAGGGCGAACAGCTGGCCATCTTCAGCCCACAAAACGATCTCACGCGGCGAGACCTGACCGGCGGTTTCATCGTAACCGAAATCGTAAAAAACGATTTTGGTAATGTTGCCAGCTTCTTCGCCGGCCATGAGAGTTTCAGGTGAAATATCGATCCGAATCACCTGCTGATCACCCCAGTTGTTGAGTAAGGGGTCATACTCATCCGTCCCAAACAGGCCTGCAATAACGCCACCATCTGAGGTGCTGGTAACGTATGTGGACCGATCCCCGAAAGCATCCTGGTAGAGATACGCATTGCCGTCGTGGTCGGCCATGTTGGCGGCTATTTCGGTTGGACGTCGGCTGCCGTAGATAACATCAGAAACGGAAAGTCCGTCAGGGTCAACCTCATAAACTTCCATTGAATCGACTATCTGTGTGAATTGAGGATCAGTCAAGCCGAGGGATGTTATATATTCGGAATTGGCCGAGGTGGTCGATACATATCCGCCTAGAGCGTCATCGTACTGAGGCGGCTGCCACTGGCCATTGTTATAGGCTAAATCAGAGATGTCATTGCTCATCGAGACGTTGGGGGTAACTGACTGACCGACATTGGAAGAACCCGATTGGCCGTTGTGAACAAAAATGTCCATCTCGACATTACCGCCAAAGCTGCCGTCGTAAACATACTGGCCATTGACTTTGGTAATAGTGTTTGTGACCCAGCCCAAGGCCCATTCATTGCCAGGAACTTCGGAAGACACATCGTTGTCATGCTGGCTGTATGACATGTAGAAATGAATTTCATTCGATGCCATCGGCAGCCAGTAATTGTACGATGAGTTGTTCTTATCGGGATGGCCGTCAGGTAGAGACGATGTTGCGAAATTCATCGGCCCAGAGGGCATGTCCTGTGTTACAGGGTCGTAATTAAAACCGCCGCCGTAAGGGCCGGACTCATAATTATGCTGGGTATGAGATGAAACGGTAGTCCACCAGTTGTCCATCGCATCAATACTAGTATCACCGGGGTTCAGTATTCCGTCGGTGTTAGAGTCATTGTAGATGTACCAACTCTGGATATGACCATTGTCAGCCGGCAAAGGCTCATAGTAAGAAACAGGGGTAGGTTCAGATGGGCTAGCATAAACGCTTTGGCCAATAACAACGACCAAAACCATCAAACTTACCTTACCGAGCAGTAAGGTCTTCATCGAGCTCTCCTCCAGAGAACAATTCAGTTTTGAGCAGGATCATCCTTGAGCTTCAAATCCCTACCGAAATGATCTCTCCGCAAAGCGGAAATAAATATGTCTGCCAACTCCGTTTCGAGCATTAACGATTTGACAACAGTGATTCTAAACCGAAGTGCGAAATCTGTCAACCGGCAAAATGGCCCGCAGGGACGTTTATTATCCCTATTCAATACTCAGCCGCATTTATTCGACCCTCCAAAAGGTCCGATAATATATGTTATGTGACGGTGTGGAGGTTGTAGAAAATATCGTTAGGACTTGTAAATAAAGGTGTTATGGTCGTAGAAGGTTCAAAGTCGATGTTTTAGGAGTGATTAGAGGCTCTACCGCATTATTTCCAGGCCCTGGTCCCTGATCATGGCAAGGTCATCTTGTGGGGGCCTGCCCGTTGTAGTCAGGTAATTACCAACCATGCAGCCAGTGGCACCGGCGTAGAAAATCCAACTCTGCATATCCCTGAGATTAACTTCACGTCCGCCTGCAACTTTTATTTCGACATCCGGCAAGGCCAGCCGATAAATCGCGATGATCGACAGGATTTCTAAAGGCTTCAGCGGCGGCTGATTGGCCAGGGCAGTTCCCGGTATCGGGTGCAGGAAATTCAATGGCACTGATTCGGGCTTGACCTGGTCCCGTAACGTCAACGCAAGTTCAACTCGGTCTTCCCAGGTTTCCCCAAGGCCGAAAAGTCCGCCCGAGCAAATCCGCAAGCCAGCCTTTTTGGCTGCAGTCAATGTCGATAAGCGGTCTTCGTAACTGTGCGTTGTAACCAGTTTAGAAAACATTCGCTGCGAGGTTTCCAGATTGTGGTGATATCTGAATAGTCCCTTATCAGCGAGCCTGCGGGCCTGAGCGTCGTCCAGGACACCCAATGAGGCGGAGACATGAACTTGGGCCTCGCTGTCATCCTGGACGGCCTGGATAGCCTCCAGTGCCCTTTCGAAATCAGCGCCTGCGGGGCCCTTGCCTGAATTTACCAATCCGAAGCACGTGGCGCCTAATTTTGTCGCCTGACGTGCAGCATCTACGGCCTGGCCTGGATCCAGTCGTCTCGGGGTGGCTCGACCGGTTTGGGAAACAGCCGATTGTGCGCACCATTGACAATCCTCGCCGCATCCGCCGACTTTAGTTGAAGCAACTGAGCATAGGCGAACGAAGTTCGAGAAATGCTTGGTCCTTACTCGATTGGCCCAATAGAACAAGTCGTAGGGACACTTCTGAGAAACTTCAGCTAAGGAGATAAGCTCATCCCTGGCCAGCAGTTTCCCATCAAGAACCTGCCTGCCCATCTCGGCGATTGTTGTATGCACGTCAATGAATCCCGCTGTCTTGGCGATTTCAAAGAAAAACCGTCAAGGCGATAAACTATTTTTAGGACCCGAACGCCTGATCAAGGTCAACTGAATCGATTAATTCAAGCGCGTCAGTTTTGAAGTTGGCGTAGTAGATATTGAGCTGCCTGGCGGCGATGTTGATTACCCATATAATGTCAACACTCACGTTCCATCTGCCGCTGGCCATGATGTAATTGCCAGACCGGGCCGGGCCCTCAGCCAATACCGGCTGGGATGTCTGGAAATAAGTACCCACGAGCATCAACGTCAGGATCACGGCAGTGACAATCAACAGACCTATCGTAACATTTCCGGTATCATTCATAGCCTTCACCTTTGACGCCCTGTCGGAGCGCCCCCTGTTTGGAAATCACTTGAAAGCTGCCTGCCTATGCGGAAGACGACAGCCTGCTGAGACTTCTGGTCAAGCCTTATAGCCGTAAGCTTCTGCTGGCCGATATCTATAATGACCATCCCGTCGCTGTCATAGTTCATCGTGACCGGAATCATAATGTAGTCGGTCCCACCGCCTATGACCTGGGCGTGGGCGGGTTGAGTGGCCGAGCCGAACATAAGGGCTGCCAGTAACGCAGCGTTCAAGGCAATCAAGCTGATTATCAATATCTTTTTCATTCGATATCTCCCATGCAATTCAAAGGGGCTACATCTGCCCGGAGTTATCAACTCTGTTTTGTGCGTTTTGATTTTGTACATGCTATAAAAGCTATGGCCCCAAGAATAATTACCGAGCCGCCCAGCCACATTAACTGGCCCTTCGACTCGGGCGAGGGGGCAGAAAATTCATCTACCGCCTCCTGACCCAGTGCATCGAGGGTAAATACGGCAACTGCAATCACTGTCATAAATATCTTTTGCATTACGTTCATAACTAAGTACCAGATAGCAACCAATGGATCATGCGTAATAATAACTCTAAAGTAATCTTAACGGCCTGCTCTCACAAAATCGAAGAAATTTCGACAGCATGTTTCCTGAATTCCTCGGCGGGGATTCCGATTGTCTGCCAGCGTAAGCTTCTTGGCTTGGCAGCCAGGACGTATTGTCTCAACGGCATGGCCATGAATGAATAATGCTTACCCCTGAAGAAGTGAACATCTTCAAAAGGCGAGCGATGAGGAGCCCCTTGCAGCCAATACGTAAACACAAGCATACCGGCGAACTGAGGACCAAAAATAGATTCCCACTGGGCCAGGCCGTCAACATCCTGACGGGTAATCCAATTCTCCCACGCCCGTATCCCGCTGCGTTTGGCACCTGCGACAGTATCTGGAAATTTCCTGCCCTTGACGTCAACAAGCAGATTCGGACCGGTTGAACTGTAAACAATAAAGTCGAAGTTCTTTATATAGACCCCCGAGCTAATCGCCGCTTTCTTGGCTTCATCCACCGCAATATAAGGCCAGGACCGCCTCCGCAGGTAATCGGCGAACGCAGCCTCATAATGGATATTCCTGTGCGTCATATACCCGGAGATTTACGCGTTACTCTTGAGTGTCAGCCAACTCCACCACTGCCAGCGGATCGGCGAGAAAACCTTCCGGCGAGTAATCCTTTTGCACACCGGTGGCCAGGTCCTTTACTGCGACGGCCCCGACCTTGAGGATCGCAACCAGTTTAGCGCCGCGTCGATTAGCCTCTTTCAATTGTTTGCCGACTGCCTGGGGTTTGTATCTGAAATCGGTTGCCAGGCCGAGGCCTCGCAGGGCCCCTACCGTTTTGAGAACTTCCTGAAATCCTGCTCCGTCGTCTATAACGAAAAAGTCCAGATCGCGGGTTAACCGCGGGGTCTTGCCCTTTTCGTCAAGGAGAATCCCCAACACCACATCGCCCATACCAAAGCCGGTTGCACCTACCTTAGGCCCGCCGAGAACCTCCAGCAAATTGTCGTACCGTCCCCCGCCGGCCACAGCCCGAAGCGACGCATCTGTATCGAGTATCTCGTAGACCAGGCCAGTGTAATAGGCCAGGCCGCGCACGATCCGCAAATCCAGTTTGCAGTAATCGGCTACGCCCATAATTTCAAGATATTCAACTAACTTTCGAAGTGTTTCAATGTCGGCTTCAACGCCGGTAGCGCCGTCGAGTACTTCCGCCACCTGGTCGACGGTTTTACAGTCCCCGAATCGGCTGACAAGTTCGATCTGGTCGTTGCCAAGGCCAACTTCGGCGCACATCTTCTGAAAATCTTCATCTGGGACTTTCGACCGCTTATCCAAAACAGCCAGCACCTTTTCCAGCCCGCCGTCAGAAACGCCAACGGCATTAAGGGCTGCGACGGTCAAAGGCCTCGAGCCGATACAAACCTTAATGTCTTCGCTTGACAGACCAACTTCGCGCAGAAAATCAACCGCTACGTAAATGCATTCAGCGTCGGCAAGGACCGAGTCCGCCCCGATGATGTCGATATTCCAAGCGAAGAACTCGCGCGAGCGGCCCTTTTGCGGCTTTTCCGCCCTGCAGCACCTTTGAATGGTGAACCACTTGATAGGCCTGGAAAGTGTATTGATCCGGGCGTTGACCATGCGGGCCAGGGATGGGGTAGTCTCGGGACGGATCGCCAACTGCCTGCCGCCGCGATCGGTGAAACTGAAAAGCTCCGAGACGATTCCCTCACCACTTTTGATGGTGAACAGGTCAAGGTACTCAAAGATGGGCGAGTCGTATTCTTCGAAGCCGTTGCGAATCGAGACCCTCCGCCAGGCGTCCATTATCCAGTTGCGCAGGCGCATCTGGTCCGGGTAGAAATCTCGCGTGCCTTTGACCGCTTGAATCTTCATATAGTTACCTATGTGGGCTATGTACGGTTTCGGCTAGCCTTCAGCCTTCTTTCGAGCCTTGGCCTGCTGCTTTTCGTAGGCAGCCTTGCCAAGAACTTTACGAGCATACCTGGTTATCTGCTGGGGCTTGGTGAACTCTTCATCGTATTGGTATCCGCCTTCGGATGCGTCGCAGTTGTCGAGATCGTAGTTGCGACAGATAATCGGGCGATCCTTGTAAATCATGCATTGGTTATTCTTATCCAGCATTTTACAGGGGTTGGCAATCGAAATGTACCAGTCACCTTCGTCTATGTGGACGGTAATACCTTCGTGACAGAGGAACCATCGGATATCTTCGAATTCGTCGTAAGTGTCGGGTTCATCAATTTCAAAACAAAAGTACCGGCAGCATTTGGAGCCGCAAACTTTACACGGTTCAGACATCAACGCTCTCCCAAAAGGTCAGCTATAAACAAATAAAGATAACGGAGCAAAAAAAGATTATAGAAGATCACACTCGCTAATCAAATACCAGCAGTGGATCAAGCGAAAATAGCTAGTGACCTGCCTGATTATCTCGATGGCATGACCCGGGGCCTTGGTTGGCTATGTACTGCTGGTGATGGGCTTCAGCTTCCCAGAAAACACCTGCCTGGACAATCTCGGTAACTATTGGCCTGTCAAATCGAGCTGATTCGGCGAGTTTGTTGCGCATTCGGATAGCTTCAGCTTTCTGCAGACCATCGTGGTAGAAAATGGCGGATCGGTACTGGCTACCAATGTCTGGCCCCTGCCAGCCCGGAGTGGTTGGGTCGTGAATGGACCAGAATACCTCCAGCAGTCGCTCATAGGTCACGCAGGCTGGATCGAATTCAATTTCAACCGATTCGGCATGGCCTGTCCTGGAACTGCAGACGTCTTCGTAAGTCGGGTTGTCTAATTGGCCGCCGGTGTAGCCAACACGAGTAGCCGTTACCCCTTCTATCTGGCGGAACGCCTCCTCAACACCCCAGAAACACCCGGCTGCAAAAGTGGCTTTTTCAAGCTGTGAAGATTCGTCCGCCCTGCCCATTTTGAGGCCTCTCACTAAAGGCACATGATGAGAATCATTTATTGCTAAATCATATGGAAGCTAATAGTGAATTGCGACCAGAGCAATCGACCACCGAAAAGCTCTTACTCCCGGGGAAAATGGAAATGGAAAATACGCCCGAGAGGACTCGAACCTCTGGCCTCCGCTTTAGGAAAGCGGCGCTCTATCCTGCTGAGCTACGGGCGCTTCTTAACGCCAATAAAAGACGTTGAGACACTTTATCGGGCTCAGAGAGATCAGTCAAGGTTGCGGGGTATCTGCAATTCTTATATCATCGTAATCCAGTTGTCCCCAGCCGTGAGTCACCGGATCTCCAAACGAGAAATAGTGCTCGGTAAGGGCTAGCACCACGCGAGTAAAGTCACGATAAGCTGAACTGACGCCGGCCACCGTACCCATCGAAGTGCTCTCATAGAAGCACTCAACCTGGTCAGTTACCCGGTTGTAAACCAGCTCCACCTGCTTGAGATCGTTCCCACTGGTGCCAGGCGGAGCGGTGTAGCTTCCAACGAACGTTATGGTTGCCCCATCATCGGTTGTGGTGTAAAGGTCTAACAGGCCCGCGCCGGCCTGGCTGAGAACGATGTACAACCCGAAACCTGCTCCTGTGTCATCTACGAACCAGATTTGCCCGGTTTTGTTACCGGTATCGCCACCCATTCCGCCTGGGGCTCCGCCAGTGTGACGGACCGCCAATGACAAGTAAGCCGTGTCAGAGAGATTCGTATCGGTAAGGTCCGCCCGCATGCGCGAGCCGGCTGTGGTGCCGTGGACCTCGTAGTTAGTCTCACCGACAAATTGGAACGTGTCGAACGAACCAGCCAGGGTAGTCCAGCCAGCGAGATCGTCATCCTCGAAGTCGTCACCGAAGAAGATTGTTTGCACATTGGCAGTCATCAACTGCAAAGCCGTTGACGAATTCGTGCCGTTGTTACGGCAGAGGACAGCATCAGTTGGCCCGACTTTCTTGTCGCGATTGAAGTCTGCAGCATGGGTTATCGGAGCCAAACTGACAGCCAGCGTCGCGGGGTTGTTACGGACGTAAACTTCATCGGTCGGTGTAACTTCGGCATCAGTCACCGAATTTCCCGTCTCGCCTATGGCGTTGCCGAAGAAGAAAATATCCTCTTTGCGCAGGCCTGTATTTACCGAAGCTTTGAGAGTAACTTCCAGCCATTGTCCGGTGGCAGTTCCGTCGGGCAAGATGATTGTCACGCGATCTGATCCGCTTGTTCCCCCACCCACTCGGACGGAGATGCTCGGCGTAACCGCAAGTGGTGTCCACAGGTCAAGGTTGGAATCGTTTCCAACGCGAAATTCAAAATCACTGGCGGTAGGCGTACCGGGAAGGAGTTCGATATCGATAATTATGCCGTTGATGCCCCGCCAGTAGCTGGTGTAGTTAGCGAAACTGGCGGTTTCAGAAGGCAGTAGGGCAGACTTATTCGTAGCGATTGCTGCGTCATCAGCGACGTTAGCGGCTGGATCGTTGCCATCCCATGCGGAGTTGTTGTAGAAGACATGTCTTGCAACGACAGCGGCCATTGACGATTTAACGAGAATCGCTGCCCGATTAGGAGCCAGGGATATCGAAGTTACATCGGGAAACCCGGTTGGATCGTCATTGATCGTATCATGAGTCAGTTGCTTGCATGGTTCAGGCAGTGGAATAACGGGGGCATCGACTGACGATGGATTTACGAAAACGTAAGCTTTCCTGAACTCACGCCAATAGATGTTGCTTGATCCAATGAGAGTCTTTTGGTAATCGCCGACAGCGTCACCCAAATCAATTCTTTCGTACTCGTCGAACCAGTAGAAAATATTGTAACCGTAGAATTCGGAGTGGAATTGGAAATAGGCATTGTCGAGCACATCATTCTTGCCCAACATGAACGAACCCATCGCATACCACAGGGCATCCCAGAAAGTTACCGCCCTTCCATTGGTATCCGTACCCGATCCGCCGATGGGCAAGTCGCAGTGTGAAAATTGCGTTATCGCGCTGTTCTGCAACTCGGTCATCATATCGACCTGCATTAACCATTTGATCTCATCGTAGAAAGTGGCATCGCCAGACCAACCATGGACAAAGGCACCCTCTTCGGCCATGAAGTCCGGGTGATTCGGATCGGCGTCAATGGTCAGCCACGCATCGTAGCCATCGCCTGTATAGTCAGAAATGTGGCCGGTATTGGTCCAGACCTTAAGTCCACGGGCATGCAACCCGGCAGTCAGGGCTGTGTGGAAACTGATCATCGCGGGAACCCATTCGGCATTAGTTTGATATTTTGCGGGAAGTTCACACCAATAACCGCCTCCCCAGGTCGGCTGGCAGTTATCGATTAAAATTCCATCAGGCCGCCATGGCTGGTCTACGACGTCGTTTTCCGTAGCTTCCAGCCAGTACGCCTGGAAATCAGCACTGCCGAAATCCAGGAGGTAACGGTAGCTCGCATAATAAGTGTGTATTCTCTCGTCCGATGTGTTCAGTAGAAAGAAATCGGGGTTATTGATGTTCAGGTTCCCCATCGAATGGCCGTAGGTGTTGTTATACCTGACGATGTTATTGACGTTGACGACACTGGAGCCATCCTGATTTGTCCATGTATCGGGCCCTTGTTGGTAATTGAAAATGATTACATCGGGGTTAATCGCTTTAACCGCATCATAGGTGTTTGGCGACATCTGATAGTATCGATTTCGATTGAAGCTGAAGATGTCATACTTTGCAAACTTGGCTGCGTCGGCATTGTTAAGTGTCGCCCCGCCGGACTGGTAGATCTGGAAAATCTGCATTGATTTACCAGCTCCGCCACCGGCAAAAGCTGAACCACAGGGGATGAAAATCAAAGATGAGACCAAGCAGACAGAAACAAACACTTTCCAAGTCAAGGTCAAGCCTCCTGAAGCGTATAAAACATCGCTTTCCAGCCCTTTTATCGACAAGCAAGTCCTGATGTCATGATACCATGAGTTGGGTTTTTGGCGATTCTTTTTTTGCTACTGATCCGGTAGAACCGAAACAGCCCTATCGGATCGGGGCTTTTACCATAAAATATTACTATTGGCCTGAACAGGTAGCTTTAAAGGCTAAAAGCTTCAATCATGCGGTGTTAACTCAGCTTTTTCATGCGTGTCGTGTTCTGGTTTAAGCTTTCGATTTGGGAAATCCTCAATCTTGGCTATGTGAGATTGTATCAATTGCTGGAACGGCGTTATCGCCCAGAGATAAGGGTAGAACTTGCCATGTGTCTCGCGCGGATCCCGAGCAATGTTGTAAATTTCAACTTGAGGCAAGCTACCACTTGCCGGATCACCGGTGATAACAGCTTTGAGATCCCCGTATCGGACTGCTCCGATATTCCGTCCGCTGTAGTGGAACATATAATTCCGCCTTGAATGCCCCTCGCCAAGAAGCATTAACGGACTCTGGTCAAGCCCATCTGTAATACGATCAGTTGGTATCTCTTCAATCGCCCCTGCCAATCTAGCAGCAGTGGTGAAAAGATCCGTTACATGGATCATATCAATAGGATTCTGACCCGGCTCGATCATCCCGGGCCACCATGCTATTGCAGGAACCCTCACGCCTCCTTCATAAACCTGGCCCTTCTCGCCCCGTAGCCATGAGTATCCGCTATTTGGCCAAAATGCGTACATTGGACCGTTATCGCTGTACCAGACGACAAGGGTATTTTCAGCCAGGCCCTCATCTTTAAGGGTAGCCAGGATCTTTGAGACGCTACTGTTGTGCTGGGCCATCTCGGCTGCCTGGTTGTTTAAGTAATCTACCCCCTCACCAAATCGATACTTCTTTGGCGAGCCGGCGAGTTGCTGTGCATAAGTTGCCCAATAAACAAAGAAAGGTTTATCCGTTTTGCCCTTTGTCTTTATGAATTCGATTATCTGTCGGGCAGATTCGGCCTCGAACTTATCCATTTCAAGGGAACTCAACTTGGCGACTTCTTTTCGCTTTTGGCCCTTTCGGGCTTCGAAGATTCCCTGAATATCGATGCCATATCGCTTTTTATATTCGGCCGTACCGGGAAAATCTAGAAAGTGAGCCGGCCCGGCAATCGTATCCTGATTGTAATGCTCGCGTGCATCGACCCAGCTAAAGGGTGCGCCGTTGTATAGGCCGTAATAGGCGTAATCGAACCCCTGTGCCTCCGGCGCCTGATGCGGCAACTCCCCTACATGCCACTTGCCCCACATGCCAGTGTGATAACCTGCCTTTGATAACACCTCGGCTATGGTAACTTCCTCTGAAGCCAATCCTTCAGTCTGGCCCGGCCAGAGGACGGCATTAACACCAGTCCGGAATGGATGCCTTCCGGTAAGCAGCGCTAACCTCGTTGGCGTGCATGAAGGTTCTGCGTAACTGGACAGGAACTGCATTCCCTCGCTGGCCATCTTGTCGAGTGCAGGAGATGGTGTACCTCGAAGCTTTCCGCCAAGGTAACAGCCTAATTCTCCCCACCCAACGTCATCAGCGAGGATATAGATGATGTTCGGGCTCTTCCCGAACCGCTCTCGCAAGGATGCAAGTTTATCTTCAACTTGCTTATCGTCCTGAGCCCACTGTGCGCCATCTCTTTCAAGTTGCCGGTAGTAAGGCGCATCGAATTGCGGCCCTTTTGAATTCCCCGAGAAGATAGCTTTTTTGATTTTGCTTAACTTGCTCTTGATGCCGCTTTCTTTCGGTGATTCAGGCTCCAGAGCAAATGTTGGCTGGGCACCACCAAAACAGCAAAGCATAGCCAGGGTCATAGTAACAGCAAACAAGATTGAATAGGTTAATAAAACCCCTCTCGATCGAATTGACTTGATCATCGCGGTATCCCCCTCAAAAGACGTAACAAGTATTGTTCCATTGCCGGAATCGGTCAGGCCCCAACGAGTAGCCGTGTTTTAGGTGCCGTCTTTCGCGCCATTTCCTTCATGTACGGATCAATGTAGGCGAAGAATTTCGATAGCCCACTGCAAAGATAATTCAGTCCAGGCTCACCTTCCGGTGTTCGGACGAATCGATTCTTCGGACACTCACCATGGCAAGCAAACAGGTATCGACACTGCTTGCAACGTTTTGGAAGGGTCTGAGCTTTGGCCATGCCGAACATGACCTGACGCTTTGAAAAAATCATCGTCGAAAGTGCGCAGTCTTTAATATTCCCCAGCCGATACTCCGGATAGACGTAGTGGTCACACGCATAGACTGTTCCATCATGTTCGATGGCTACGTTTTTCCCGCATACCGGGGCAAGCGAGCATAAGGTGCCCGGCCCGCCCATCCACTGGCTTAGAGCGCATTCGAATAGAAAAACGAACCTCTTGCCTACATCACGTTTCCGCCATTCGTCAAAAACCGAGATTAAAAACTTACCGTAATCGTCCGGATCAACAGACCAGTCAGTTACTGCTGAATCATTCGACCCGGGACTGGCGGCAGAAGTTCCTGCGATTGGCAGCTTGTCCAGGGGCCAGGTCTGCGGTGCGGTATCACGAAAAACCTTGGGCTCAACGATGGGGATGAACTGCAGCCTGGTCGAACCAAGCTCCCGAGTGAGGAATCGATAGACATCCAAAGGCCTGGTCGCATTTTCCCGGTTGACGGCAGTTAAAGTATTAAAAGGAACGCCATATTTTCTCAGCAGCCTGGCGGTTTCGGCTACGCGCCTGAATGAACCGTTTCCGATCTTGTCGACTCGATACAGATCGTGCAATGTTCTTGGCCCATCAATACTCAACCCAACCAGGAAGCCATTTTCACGCAAGAAACTGCACCAACGCTTGTCAATAAGCATGCCATTGGTTTGGAGGTCATTTTCAATTGTCTTTCGACGGGGGCAGTACTTCTTTTGAAACTCGACGACTTTTTTGAAGAACCTTAACCCCAACAAGGTCGGTTCCCCTCCCTGCCAGGAGAAAATTATCTGCTTATAATTTTGCCCCTCGATGTACTGCTTGATGTATCCTTCTAATACTTCGTCCGACATATGCGGTTGATCTGAACAGTTGAGTAATTGCTTTTTCGATAGGTAGTAGCAATAGCTGCAATTTAAATTACAGAGCGATCCTGTAGGCTTAGCCATTGCGTGAAATCGCGTAACTGCCCTGCCGCACCAAAGTGAAGGCTTCCCTGCAATCATGGTTTATTCACTTTAGATGAACGGAGAACTTCCCCCCAGACCTTGAGCACCGCCCCCATTTTGTCCCCTTTTTAAGACTGACAAACGAAGAATGAATCTTGTTGTCTAACAGAATTGTATCGCACCCTTGGCCAACTCCACTGGCAAGAGTTGGATGCAAATTGATCCTTTTTCAAACCGCCCTGTCGCCAGTTTCGTTAGTTACTGGCCCTATTGGATATGGGTACATCGTTGGCCATTAAAGATTTTTTTTGCTAGAGTGCACGGGTGTTTAATTCACCCGGATCAGAGCTGTTTTCGACGGGCACGGGCGATACCTTCGCGCAGATACCCCCGTTCGGTTAGAAGCCCCGCTGCATCCATAGATACTACGATTTGTTCGACAAGTGAGGCGTTATGGCGTTTGAGTTCCTCAAGTGCGGCAAAGTCTGCTGAGCCGCTGGGGGCGGTAAGCACCTCGTCATGAGCGTCAATTTGGAATAGATACCGGTTAGATTTGGGTGGGATAGTAATTCGAAGCTTCATATGAGGGTAGATACTGTTACCCATGCGAAGTGCAAAGGATCGGATTTTTTGCCCCTTCGGCTTCCGATCAAAATCGTGCTCAATGAAATCGCTCATCAGCCATTGGGCTGGGACGAATTGATCAGGAGGTATGAATCTCCGGATTGGCAGCGGGATTTGATTCCCATATGCCAGCTCCAGGTAAATCCGGATCGCATCGGCGATCTGGTGGGAATTCGGCAGGGCAGAATTGTCAATTTGGTCAGATCCTACTGACATTTAATCGGTTACCTCACTGGCTGATAGAGAAGATTACTTCGCCAAGCCTGATCATACACATATATAATATGATAGGCGAAAGTCAATCCGTTCAACAGTACACAGCGGCGTTTCAATACTGAGGAAGAGTATGTGTGTGATGCGTGAAAAGCCTCTGGTTCTCGTCGTTGAAGACGACGAAGAAATGAACCGCCTGGAATGTGAATTGCTTGAGCTATGGGGAATGGAGGCGATTTCCGCTTATACCGGAACCGAGGCGGTGGAACTGGCTGAGAAATGCGAAGCTGACGCTGTTCTATTGGACATAATGCTGCCTGAGATGGATGGCTTCGAAGCATGTCGAAAGATATGCCTGCAGAATAACCGCCACATCCCGGTTATCATAATATCGGCCCTGGACAGCGACGACTGTCGACGCAGAGGCAATGAAGTTGGTGCCGACGCCTATTTCGCCAAGCCTTTTGATATTGACCGCCTTGTGGAAACACTCAAAAAACTTATTGATGAGGCCAGAGACAACGGTCAAACCACTTAGATGCCGGGCCCTTCGGACATTGACCTCGATGGATCCCTGTTAATAGGCTTAGTGGGCAACTTAATCTCGATTGTCGTACCTGTCGGAGATGATTTGACTGTTACCGTACCGCCATGCATTTCGACGAATTGCTTCACAATCGCAAGGCCCAGCCCCATCCCGCGTTTCTTGTAACCAGTTAAGCCTGTTGAGTGTCGCAAAACATCCTTGCCGGTAAAGAACGGCTCGAAAATATAGGGCAGATCCGCCTCAGGGATCCCCCCTCCCTGATCTGTTACGGCGAAAGATAGCATGCCCTCGCCGGCAGGTTTAACTGTTATATGAACCTGGCCTCCATCGGGTGTGAATTTGATGGCATTTGTAAGGAGATTCTCCAGCAAATCTCGCAACTTGTCTTCGTCGGCATCTAATTCGACGGCATCGGGGGAAATCTCGATTATGAGTTGCTGGCCCCGTTGAGACAAATAGCTTTCATAGTCAGAGTCTATGCTTTCGAGAAGCTTCCTGGTATTAACGCAGCTGTAATGCATCTCAATGGCACCGACCAAATCGGGCATGAGTTTGAACATAGACTGAACAATGTCGCTCATGCGTTTGGCGCGGGAATCCATATGTTTTATAGCTTGGGCTAGGCGAACCGGGTCATGGCTGTCCTTAACAAGCCTGGCGGTCCCTAGTAGATAGCTTAGCGGGGTGCGCAATTCGTGACCTGCGACCCTGATAAAGTTGGTCTTCAATTCATTAGCCGCACGCAATTGCTGATCGGCCTGTTTAAGTTGCGTAATATCAGTTACTACGGCAAAACTACCAATGAACTTCCCTGAATTATCGAACAATCCCTTTGGCGAGATAATGGTATAGACCACCCGTCCATCCTTCGAAGTCCAGGTTAATTCGTAAGGGCCGGCACGTACTGCCTTGCGTTCAATGACTTTCTGCCTGAATTTCGGTCTGTCATCTTCATTGACGAAATCGATTAAATACTGGCCCAGCATTTCTTCTTGTGAGTAACCGAGCATTTCACAAAAGCGGTCATTAACAAAAGTGAACCTATACTCGGCATCGCTCATCGCCATACCCTCACTCATTGTCTCAATCACTCTGCGATACCGTTCCTCGCTTTCACGCAAGGCTGTCTCTGCCTGTTTCAGCGATGTGATGTCGGTAATGACGCCGAGGCTTCCAAGGAAATTCCCATCAGAATCCATGAAAGCTTTCGGGGAGGTAAGCGTAGGGATTTTCCTACCGTCCTTGGCCTGCCAGTTAAGCTCAAAGCTTCCCCCTTGACCATGAGCCAGTTTCTCCATTTGAGGTGCCATTAACTCCTTATCATCTTCGTGTATAAAGTCCAAAATGTAATGGCCTATCATCTCCTCGGGAGAATATCCCAGCATTTCACATAGCCTCTGGTTGACGAAAGAAAACAAATAATCCGGCCCTGCAATTGCAAGCCCTTCATTCATTGTCTCCACAACTCCGCGATATTTTTCTTCACTGGCTCTTAATGCCGACTCTGCCAATTTCTTTTCGGTGATGTCACGGTTATTGCCACGCCGGCCTAGCCATTCCCCATTTCCCCCAAAGACCGGTTGGCAGACATGAGATATCCATCTGTGCTCCCCCTGACGAGTAATTATGCGGAAATCAAAGTAAGGGTGCTCATGCAACTGCTCTCCCGATTCTTCAAGTTCTTTCTGGAAATGCTCGATCACGGATACGCGATCGGCCGGGTGTGTAATCTTGGCCAATAGATCCTGGTCCGCAATAAATTCATCCGCTCCATATCCAGTTATCCTAAAGCATGACGGGGATACATAAATGTACCTGCCATCCGGGCCGATCCAATACTCCCAGTCATAGGTGAAGTTTGCTACAGTGCGGAAACGTTCCTCCGAAGCCGTCAAAGCATCTTCAGCTCGTCTCCGTTCGGTAACATCTCTGCCACTTGCAATAGCCCTTGTAATTCGCCCATCTGAATTTCGTAGATAAATCACCTGCCATTCAACAATTCTGACTTCACCATCTTTGGTTTCTATGTCTGCATCGAAATTCTCAACAGGATCGATTTTGCCCGCAAACATATCAGCCCACCATTGTCGAATTTCCTCCCGCTGTGATTTGGGAGTGCCAATGTCGAACCAATTATTACCAATCAGGTATTCAGGAGTTCTCCCCAGGGTTTCACAGGCCATTCGGTTAACTATTTCGATTGTCCCAGCCCCATCCATCACGGCCATAATCGTTCCCGCTATATCAAGATACATACTGGCACGGTCGCGCTCGGTTTGCAGCTCTCCCGTGCGGGAACGCACTTTGGCCCGAAGCGACCAGGTCCAGACAAGAATCCCGCCGATAAGCAGCAGAACTGGGCCCCCAATCCAGGCTACGATTTTGAGAATGGGCAGAATAGGAGTATGAAACCGACCAAACTGAGATTCGATGCCAAACCACTTATAGTATATTTCTTCATACCGGCCGGTTGCATGAAGAATGCCCAGCCCCTCATTAAGATGATCCCTGAGAACTCGATCGCCTTTTTTAACTGCAAAACCATAATCAGTCTCAAGAATCGGCGGGCGAACTTCTTTCAGATTCTCGAACCCTTGCTGCTCGATCAAAACCACACCCATTAGTTTAGGCAAGATGGCGCAGTCGTATTGTCCACTCGACAAGATTTCGAGAGCTTTCAAAGGAGACTCAACTTCTATGACCCGATCTGTATAAGCCCCGCTTCGCAAATATTCCTGCATCAACTTCCCACGTTGAACGAGAACCTCCTTGTTGTGCAAATCTGCCAGGGATCTGACCAAACTTCCCTTACGGATAAATATCGAGTGATGAATGCGCAGGTAGGGTAAACTGAAATCGACTTCTTCAGCTATCTGGCGAGAATTGAAAATGCCGATAATTATATCTAGATGCTCAGCTTCTAACTCATCGAGACATATTGTCCATGGCCCCAGGACAATGTCGATTTCCAGCCCAAGCTCATCTCCAACGGCTCTAAGGAGGTCTATGTTGAAACCTGCAGGTTGCCCTTGATCGTCGAGGAATTCATAGGGGTAATATGAGGAGTCTCCCCTGGCAATTAATGTCCTATCTAAGGCTTCAGGAACCTGCGCGTTTGAAAGAAGTGGGAAAATGACCACATGGATTAGAATAACCAGCCCAAACACTAAGATACTGGCCATCCAGGATCTACTTGTTGTTTTTGACCCTGAGAACATGCAGGCCCCCTCCGGCCTTTACGCCAAAGGCCAGAATCGCCAATCACCCGATATCTCATCTCAGTTAGTCACCATATTGGCTCTATCTGTAAGTGTATGCAGTAGTTCTCCCACTAATGAGGTGAATTGGCGCCTTTTTCATTTGATTTAATATCAGCCAAGGAAGGCCGAGATAGCTCCGGATTTTTATCTCTTTTAATCACTTAAACTACAATGGGTTAACTAGATAATTGCCTATAGTTGCTAATTCCTATCGGAATATTGTAGTTTTTTCTTTGCAAAACGCCGAAGTCTTTTGTAGTATCCCGATAGAGATAGTAGGTTTTGGAGAACCTGATGAATGTTTCACATAAATGCCTATATGCACTGAGAGCAATATTCGAGCTTGCCGGCCGGGTTGAAAGTACCCCAGTAAGTGTCGCAGATATTGCAGAAGCCCAGGACATACCAGTACGCTTTTTGGAGCAGATCCTTTCGCAGTTAAAACAAGGCGGATTTGTTACCTCCCGCCGAGGTGTTCAGGGGGGATACACTTTGGCCGTTTCGCCGAAGAAGCTAACTGTTGGGGAGATAATTAATTTTCTCGAAGGCCCACTCTTACCTACCCCAAGCAAAAAGACAACAACCGCCGGGGGGGGGGATTACGCATTTTTCGATCTTTGGCAACGCGCGAACGACGCCTTAGCAAGTGTTTACGAGACTACAACATTCAGTGATCTGCAAGAAGCTGAGTTGGCTGGAGATGCCCAATATATTCCGAATTTCACAATCTAACACCAAGAAAATAAACGAGTAATATCGAAGGAGTCTAATGATGCTTAAGACAGCAGAAAATGCCGACATAGCGGAACTGGTTAATACACTTAATTTCAAAGAGAAAGTCGAACGTTCTTTAGAACTGATCGAGGCAGCCTGGCAAGAGTTTGGCGAAGGCCTAGTCGTAGCTAACAGCCTTGGCAAGGATTCAGTTGCTGTATGGCACCTTGCCAAGCGAGTAAACAAATCTATTCGTGGCTTTATCGTAACCACCCGGTTCAAGCCAGCAGAGACAAAGCAATTCATGGTAGAAGAAGTCGAGAGATATCCTGAACTCGAGGTTTTCTCCAATGAAGAAAAGATAGCTGACGCACTCTACCAGAGTGATCCTGACAGGTGCTGCGATCTGTTAAAAGTTAAGCCTACCCGCGAGGCCATTCAAAAAATGGATGTAACCTGCTGGGTTACGGGCCTGCGGTGCACAGAGGGCAGAACAAGGGTAGAGTTCAAAGAAGTCGAACATCGAGACGAAGGACTCGTTAAATTAAACCCGATTCTGATCTGGCACGAACGAGAGATCTGGCAGTACCTGGCTATGCACAAAATCAACGTAAACCCTTTGTACAACGAAGGCTACCGCTCCCTTGGTTGTGAGCCTTGCACCCATATTACTGCAGATCCCAATGAGCGGGCAGGCAGATGGATCGGCACCAGCAAGTGCGGCGGTGAGTGCGGAATTCACACCCGTCCCTTGAAACTGGTAGATGGAGCTGGGATTTAGGCTTAAGACCATGACGGACAGTAGTATTAATTTTCCATGCCAGTGTCTTCCCCAAGATGCTGGCACGGCCCGGTTGTTAGGGCTCTACCCCCAAAGACAAGAGGGAAAGTGGATGCAGAGGTTGAAGATTCTCGGCGGGAATCTGACTGGTGAACAATGGAGAGCGCTTGGGCGACTGGCTGAGAAATATACACCCGGAACACCGCTTCATTTAACTACGCGTCAGGAACTGGAGTTTCATAATCTCTCAGCCGATCAAATTCCAAAAGTTCAAGCCTCTCTAGCCCAATTTGGTCTAACTGGTATTGGGGCCTGCGGGGACACCTTGCGCAATGTGACTGTATGTCCCTGCTCGGGCTTGCTAACAGGAACCCCGGACCTGGCCGATATTGCCCAGGCGATACGCAAATTGCTTGAGGCCCAGGAAGGCATTCTATCACTTCCCCGTAAATTTAAGATATCACTGTCGTCATGTCACCAAAGCTGCGGCAGGCCTTGGATAAATGATCTGGGCCTGGTAGCCCAAAAGTGTGACGGAAAATGGGGCTTTCGCGTAATCGGGGCCGGCTCACTAGGTGCGATTCCCTGTACGGGTATAGAACTGTTTAGTTGGCTTGACCCAGATGATGTTCTGCCATTGGCCTTGGCGGGACTGCGACTTTTTGAAAAACACGGCGATCGATCAAATCGACGCAAGGCCCGGTTAAGGCATGTACGTCAGAGAATCGGAGATGAGACATTCAAGGAACTTCTTGCCGAGGAACTCGCAATTGCAAAGTGCCAGCAGAAATGGCCTGCGGTAAAACTCGACGAAGTGATAAATGGTTTTGATGAGCGGGTGGTGCTGAAGTTTGTAGCTGGGGACCTTAGCGTCCAGGTAACTGAGGCGTTGGCTGAATTATCTCAGGATAAAAAATTACGTGTTCGTATCGGCTTGGGCCATAGCGTATCGGTATCTGCTCAAAGCGCAGCCTATCTGCAAGAGGCAATAGAAAAATTTGACTCTCTATCCGCTTCAGCGAAATCTCAACCAAGTATTGTTGCCTGCCCCGGGACCAGATGGTGCAGCCGCGGAATAGTCGATACAAACAAGTTGGCAAGACAAATTCATGACCAATTGGCTGCAACAATCCCCCACCAGACGAACATTTGCATTTCAGGCTGCCCAAATGGATGTGCCCATAGTTCTGTTGGGGACATTGGACTGACGGGTGCGATATCTCTGGTCAATGGTGAAAAACGAGAAGTTTTTCGCCTTTCCCACTCAGGTGGTAACGGCATGGATCAAAAATTAGGACAAGAATTGCCTGACAAACTCACCAGTCAGGAGATACTTAGCCAAATCCCATTACTAGTCTGTCAACAATCCACAATTTGACATCATCAATAGAACCTCTTGACCAAGTGGGTTCTGATATACTACAAACAAGTTTATCGTTTGGCTTGAAGGCTGAGCGGACCCCTACCGTTATTGGAGCAACGCAGCAGATGGATCTGAAATCGTTGATATTGATCGCGGCGGTGACGGCGGCAGTATCTTTAAGCGGCTGTGGACAGACGCTAAATGAAGATGCAGCCTTTAAGCACTTCGCCAAGGGTCAGGTCATGGCCTATGAGGGCAATCTGGATGATGCCTTGGAAGAACTACACCAAGCCATTCAGGCAAAGCCTGACCTTTCAGTCATTCACACTGCTATTGGAGATATCCATCGCCGTCAAGGCAACTATGTCTTGGCTGTTCGTTCCTATCAATCAGCATCAGAGGTTAATCCCTACGCGTTTCTGCCCCATTACAACCTGGGCGTAACCTATCAACTGCTGGCAAAAGCGGAATCGCTCGCTGATGAGGTTCAAGCTTATTTAAGGTTGGCGGCCAATGTTTACATTCGGGCGGTTACCCTTCGTCCGAACGACTTTGAAGCCAATTTGAATTTGAGCGCGTGTTACTTCCAGTTAGGCAAGAATGATCTGGCGGAGCAGTATTGCAGACGTGCCATTGATATCGACCCCGAAAACACACATGCCTACAGCAACCTGGGAATCATCTTTGCCAACCAAGGCAGGCTTTATGACGCAATACGGGCGTACAAGGCCTCGTTGGAGCGGGACTCGCAGCAATCGGCGATTTTGATCAACCTCGGTGCAACGTACATGAAGCAGAACCGTTTCGATGCTGCATTGGAAGCATTTGAACTAGCAGCCCATGTAGATCCGACAAACGCAGCCCCTTGGGAGCGGATGGGCAGTATGTATTATCGCCAGAGGCAATTCGATAACGCACTGGCGGCATATCACAAAGCAGTGGAACTCGACTCTTCAAGTTCATCAGCGCAAAGAGGAATCGGCGTCATCCACATGACGCGTTTCATAACGGATACTTCCAACACTCAATTACGAGATAAAGCACTGGCTGCGTGGAACTGGTCACTTGAGATCAAACCCGACCAGCCCGACCTGATCCAGCTGATCAAAAAATACACCCCGCAATATACCGGCCCAAAACTTTAGTTTCCTGCCAAAGTAGTATTCATTCCGCGATTTTTGAGCGCTCGAATATGCTAAAATGAATCCTTGGTCAGTATAAATATCCTTTTCCCAGAGTGAATAATGGTCGGTATTTCCAGGCTATATTGTCAATCAACGGAAGTTTCCGATAAGTTGCGGTACGCCCCTGAAAAGCCAGCCGGCCCCGTGGTTGTCTTTAACTGTACCCGACGGTGTAATCTCCATTGCGTTCACTGCTACTCAGCCAGTACCGACACCGTTGATTCGGAACAATTATCCACGGCCCAGGCCTGTGAGATGATTGACGACCTGGCCTCCGCGGGTGTTCCAGTTTTACTTCTTTCAGGCGGGGAACCTCTCCTTCGGCCTGACATTTTCGAGCTGATAGCCTGCGCCCGAAAAGCCGGCCTGAGAGTTGCGATTTCAACCAACGGTACAACCATAACAGAATCTCTAGCCAACCGGTTAGCTAGAGCGGACTTGAATTATGCGGGAGTCAGCATAGACGGCATCGGCCAGACGAATGATAAGTTCCGTGGGAAAGACGGTGCTTTTGACCAGGCCATCCAAGGCATCCGAAACTGTCAAGGGGCTGGGATTAAAGTAGGTCTGCGGATGACAATGACGGGCTGTAACATCAACCAGATCCCGGGTGTGTTCGACTTGATACAGGCAGAAAATATAAACAGGGTCTGCTTCTACCACCTTGTAACAACCGGCCGGGGGCGCGAATTGAATGCAACCCTGACACACTGCCAAACACGCGATGCCATCGATTTGATCATCGACAGGACTGCCCAAGCTCATGCCGCCGGGAGGGAGATTCAGGTACTGACCGTCGATAACCACGCCGATGGCCCTTACCTCTACATGAGGCTTTTGCGGGAAGATCCCCAAAAGGCCGAGGCCTGCCTGAAATTGCTCAAAGCCAATGGCGGCAATGCCAGCGGCCAGCGTTTCGGCTGCGTGAGCTGGAATGGCGATGTGCTACCCGATCAATTCTGGCGCGGTGAAGTTCTTGGCAATGTCCGGCAGGTGCCCTTCAGCAAGATCTGGTCTGACCCCGATCAGCCTTTACTTGCAAAACTTCGTAACAGAAAAGAACACGTTAAAGGCCGATGCCAAAAATGCCGCTGGTGGGACATTTGTAACGGGAATTTGAGGGCAAGGGCAGCCGCTAATGGCGACGGATGGTCGGATGACCCGGGCTGTTATCTTAGGGATGAGGAAATCAGCTTGTGAGCAGCCGAGGTGCCAATCAGCTTCGATTGCTTTTTTGGGAGTCAACCTCTCAATGCAATCTCAGGTGCATCCACTGTAGAAGGCTCGACGTCGATGCCATCGCCGGCGAACTTTCGGCCGATCAGGTAAAGGGTGTTTTCGACTCGGCCGCTTCGCTGGGCAAGCCGATTATCGTCTTTTCCGGCGGGGAGCCCCTTTTGCGCGACGATTGGGAGTATCTGGCGGGCTATGCAAGACGGCTGGGCCTGCCGATCGCACTTGCTACCAACGCAACCCTGATTGATCGGGCCGTTGCTGAGCGGATAAAAAAGGCCGGCTTTTCCAGGGTGGCAGTCAGTCTCGACGGCGGGGACGCTACGACGCACGATAAGTTTCGTGGGTTGGATGGCGCTTTCGATCAGGCGATAGCCGGCATTGAAGCTGTCAGAGCCAGTGAAACAGACCTCCAGATCAACGCCACCATTGCCGCACACAATGTTCATCAACTCGACTTGCTCTACAATCTTGCTACTGATCTGGGAGCCGTTGCTTTGCATCTGTTTCTGTTGGTTCCAGTTGGCTGTGGAACTCAGATCAAAGAAACCCACCAACTCCCCGCCGCCCAATACGAACGCGTATTAAGCTGGGTTTGCGATCGGCAGCAAACCGGCTCGCTTGAGATAAGGCCCACCTGTGCGCCCCATTACCAACGCATAGCCGCCCAGAAAAACCTTCCCTCCGCTGGCGCCAAGGGATGCCTTGCAGGATCATCCGTAGCCTTTGTCAGTTTCGCCGGTGATGTCTTCGGCTGTGGATACCTTCCAGTAAGCTGCGGGTCTGTTTTAGATAAGTCACTTGCAGACATTTGGCAAAACTCGGACGTTTTTGCCAAGCTCCGTAACCCTGAGTTACTTACCGGCAAGTGCGGCCGGTGTAACTTCAAAGTAACTTGTTCAGGCTGTCGGGCGAGAGCATTCGCTGAAACCGGAGACTACCTGAGCCCCGAGCCATCGTGCAGCTACCAACCTCCAGCCCAAAATGGTCGATAGTCAGTTCAAAACTTTCTGCCATGGCCACTTTGGGGGAATTTGGCTTCACAATCGTCAATCTCGTCGTATATACTCTCGACGCAATTGGGGCGGGGATGTAGCTCAGCTGGGAGAGCGGCTGGTTCGCAATCAGCAGGTCAGGGGTTCGAGTCCCCTCATCTCCACTGTAGAAACCGTCAGAAATGGCGGTTTTTTTATGTTTTACCCTTGACGCCATATCGCCTGTACCCTATTTTGTGTACCCAAATGAGCAAATCGAGCCGAGACAAAGGACTGTTTCAAAGGGGCCAGCGACAGAGTTGGTATCTCCGAGCTTACGTTCCAGGCCAGGGGAAAAAGGTTTTTGCCTTAAAACCTGACGGCTCAAAGCAAGCCACAACCGATAAATCTGTTGCTCGTGTCCTGGCCCGGCGAATCCGCCAACAAATCAAAGGCAAGGTTGCGCTCGAGCGGCCCAAGAGCTTTGGTGAACTTGTCGAAACCTTCGCTAAGGTGTCCGAGTTGGACGGCAAGCCACAACAGGCCAAGCGGAACAAGTCTATCGTCCAGAGGTTTATTGACGCCCACAATATCAAGGGCGTCGAGCAAATCACGTCAACAGCAATTCAGGACTACATGGCCGACCTTAGCAGTAAGGGCCATGCCCCATCTACAATCTGGAATCATCGAGGCGCTATAAGCAAGTTTTGCGAATTCCTCAAGAGCCGGGCACTTATCGAATTCAATCCTGCCCGCGAAGCAAAGGCTCCCAAGAAGAAAAAGCCCTTGCCTGTTTTCTTGACGCCGGCAGAGGAAAAACAAACGCTCGCCATTGCAAAGAAGCACGGTATTTATGCTGAGGTCGCCACGGCCCTATTTACAGGGTTGAGGCTTTCCGAGCTACGACGTATTCGCTGGCAAGATGTTGACTTCGATAACCGGACCCTGATTGTCCCTGAATCCAAATCGGGTAGACCGCGAGCTGTCCCCCTGAGCAAATCGGCACTAGACGTGATTACAGGGCAGCAGACGGTTACAGGTCAAAGCAAGTTCATATTCCCTGGCCAGGAGCGTATCGACTACACAGGCATGCGCAGAATTGGTTGGTGGGTATCGGCATTAGAGCCAATCCAGGCTGAGGTACTTAAATTTAGTGATAGGGACGAGCGGAGCGTCGGCAGAGGTTGGCATTTGTTCCGGCATACGTTCGCTTCCAGGCTAGCCCAACGCGGCGTGAGCCTTCGGAAAATCAGCGAGTGGCTAGGACATGCGGATATGCGCACCACGATGATTTATGCACACCTAACCCCGGCTTACGATAGCGATATTGAACGATTGCACGACGGCTAACGTGGCCGTTTAAATAAAGTGCCCCCAGCGCGTGCAAGAACACGCCCGGAGGCTTGGCCCAAATCTAACGAGGAGATTTGAACATGAGCATTGTATCACACGAAGCTTTTATTGGGGATTGTTTAGATGGGGACCGTCTTAATTTGGGGTGTCCTCCAAATCAGCGAATCCGTTGCAGGCCAGGACTGGACTTTGAGACAGCGCTTTGCGAGCAAGGGGGCGCCCTCTTAACCAACCTGAATCAGCTAGGGTTGGAGGCTCAAATCCATTGGTACGGCTTACTGCCCAAAGTGATTGAGTGGTATAGCAAGCACTTCACGCCTATCGAACAACCAGCCGAGACGAATAACGATACCTCAACCGTTACCCTTGAACTACTCAAGCGGCGATACGAAGGCAGTATTGGTGCACTATCTCACATACTCCCCCCTCCAGGTGCCCCCGATTTTCCCGCAGACACCACAGAGGCCCAACTGTCTGACAGTGAGGATTGCATTTTTTGGGAATTTGCCAACGGCTGGAGGTTCTATTTTTGCAGTACTAGCGATTTAACTTGGTACGTTGGCGATGAGCCGGGCACGGTGTTCTGCCTTCTGTGCGAAACGCGTCAACACAGTTATACGAATATCCTTGAGGACGACGAATTGCACCCAGGCTGGAGGCCCTCCAGATACGATGCGGGAAAATAACAAACTACGCGCACGATAACATGACAAACAGTGAGTGAAAAAAAACATCCCCAGAGGTGCGTAAGTTGGATAGACGAACAGCATGGACTCTAAGGATGGCCTTTTCAGGCAATTCAATTATACAGCGAGCAAAAAAACAATCAATTATTTTTTAAAAAAACAAACCAAGACCCTTGCTTCCACAGGGAAGGCTTGATATGGTGATTGCTGGATAGACGAAAAAATTCATCGGCATGGAAGCAACCAACCCCAAAACCTCTTTGGTTTCTGCCCGCAGTTTGCAGACAATCAAGCCAGCCTTTGGCACGACCTCAGATGTCGGCCATTTTCTAGGAGCTGGCTCCCCCACAACGGCCCGTCGATGGGTTTCAGAGCTTCGCGCTAAGGGTCTGCCCGTCTATCAAATCGGTGGTCGCACCATCTACAAGTTCCAAGACGTTGAGCAGATTCTCGAACAGGATGCTCAGGGTGGGAAGTATGGCTGAGCTTAACTTTCAAAAAGGCGATTAGCCAGGACTATCAGGGTTGCGGCCCTTAATTGGAGAACGGGGATGCTACACGGCAAGGAAGCCGACGATTTAAAACACCTGGCCCGGCAATTGGGCAAGGGTAGACGTTTCAGGGAAGTCTGGAAAGAAAGCCGCGAGCGGTCATGCAAACCAACTCGCGAGGAAAGGCAAATTATGGCTGGCGCTCTTGCGGGGGAAACCTTGGCTACCATATCTCGTAAGGTCTACGGCTGCCCTGACAAGCGATCAACGGTTGCCTATCGGATAGAACAACTTCGCGAACAATATCGTTGGCTTGACAAGCTCTTGGATGGGGAGCGATCAGGGCTCCGTTACCTGTTATCCTATTTTCGGCAATGGTCGCTTAAAGTTGTGGCCCAAAAGTTTGACGTCAGCTTCCAGGCGGTATCGAAGGCAATAAATAAACTCATCATCGACAAAGAGGTTGGCCGGTTCGATATAGCGTTGCTTGCCCACCACATGAAACAGGCTCGCGAGCGCGAAAGGGCTCTGCAACAAAGGGCAGGGCGTGACCCCCGAGACGTGGTTGGGTCCGGCGTCGTCAAGCGACATCGAGACTACATTGCCATTCCTCCAATGGAAGGTCCCGCCGACCAGGACACCCCCTTGCACCCTGAACCAATAACAGAGCCCTTGGTTAAATCTACTCGAATTGAATCGGAATACAGAACGCCGGCCGAGGAAATTGCCAGGCGGGCCAGGCGGATAGTTAGGGCCATGGCAGGCGAATTCCCGGGTTATGTAAAAAATAGTTTCTTTAATGACAAGTACTTATATTAATTCTGGTTGAAGTGTTAGGTTATTGTTAATAGAGAGGCATCCCCGCCTCAGCCTCGATAGGCCCGCAAGCCGAACGGGGCAACTGAATACAACCACGACTTTGACTCGTGTTTAAAAAAAACGTGAACAAGGGTAGAGAGAGCGAACATTGAAGAGGATATTAATGAGCCACACAACTCACGCCTAATCATCTTCTGTTTGAGGGCAATCTCTCCGGGGCTTCAATAACAATGAATAATTACCCACCACAATGACCCTTTCCGGTGATACTGATATTCGGTATCGCCGTCATCCGGGTCTGCTCGCTTCCGAGGCGGGCAGGCTGCAAACAACCGTTCCGGTATCGGGACGTTTATATAAATCGAGTGTACAGGTTAGGAGATTTAATTCAGGAAAAGGCGTTACGAGCGCAAAAGAAAACCCGCAGCAGCAACTGCGGGCTAGTGAATCAAAAAAATCAACTTGGTTCACCCTTTCTATCGGCTCGTTCTCAAAATGTCCAGAGGAAAAACTCATTTTCCAAGATATTTTTCGCCGCATCATTGAGAGGACTTTCGGATGGTTGATGTAGAAAAGAGCTGGCGAGCGGCTCAATGTCGAGGGGAAGTGTTTCCACCAGACACAATTCTCACAGATGGGGAAGGTAATAGCGACGTTTGCGCATGGGCGGTTATCGCCCTGCAGCGAGCATTAGCCAAGGCCGGAATGCCAGCAGGCCAGGCGGCACAGTTTGTTGACTTGGTTTGGCGTTGCGGGGATCAACTGGACTGGCAGCCGAAGTTGGCCGTAATGGCTGATGACTGGGATGTGTCAAGACAAGCAATGAGCCAGAAAATTTCCGCATGGCAGGAGCAAAAGCTTCTAGGACGCCATCGAAAAGGAACCAAGGGGCTCTTTGTGTTCGAGTTCCCCTCTTTCGATAAGCTGATTGAGCTGATTCAGGCATTTCAGCAGCCCCACGGGCTCAAAGGCAGGTCCAAAACCGCGATTTTCGGCAGCGAATCCCGGCGTAAAGAAAAACTTGACGTCCGGCGTAAAGAAAATCTTGACGCCCATTATAGTAAGTTCTTAGTTCTTCCTCTTAAGGAGGGAGCTTCGCTCGCCTCTACTGAAAATAAACCGGAGCCAGAGGTTGTTCTGGAACCGGAGAATCCACCTGTAGACGAACAACCCAAGGGCTCACCGGCCTCAAGACTCTACGGGGCCGTCTGTCGTGACCACAAGGCCCGTCTCGGTAAGAATCCCGACAAGAGAGCTGGTGGACGCTGGCGAGGCACGCTAAAAACCCTTCTAGGCGATGGTCACGGCGAGATTGACATCGGCCGGGCTGTTGAACGCTGGTTCGGGGCTGACCGAAGGTCATACGGGCCGGGACTGTTCAAAACATGCCTTGAGGATGCTGACACCGACTTGACCGGAGCGGAAGTTTGGCGGGAGGATCCCCGCGCTTTGCGGAATGGCATCATGCTGCAGGCCATGGAAGATGCACATCGGGAGGCGGTGGCATGATCCAGGCTAATACACCAATCCCACCCCACAGTAAACTCGCTGAGGGTCAGGTGCTTGGTTCGATGTTACTAGGCGGCGATGCGATACCCGATGTTCGGACCATTTGCACCGCTGAGGATTTTTATATTCCTGCGCATCAAACCATCTTTCGCGTACTTGTGGAGATGTTCGAGCAGAGCAAACCCATTGACTTGGCAACCACTTTCGCTGAGTTCGCACAGAGGAAGCTTCTAGCCTCGATAGGCCAGGGTACTACCGATGCCGACGGTGGGGATTACCTCACCGACTTGGTTGAGGGCGTCCCTGACCGCACAAATGCCGCGTATCACGCCGGTATCGTTCGAGACAAGGCAACACTCCGCAGACTTATCCAAGCAGGTCACAAGTTGACCAGTGAAGCTTACAACGACCCTGAGGACGTTGAATCGCTGGTAACGGAACACGAATCCCGGCTGTTTGATATTGCAACTGGTAGCAACGGCGACCTGATGCGATCGTATTCAACTGGTCAGGCCGTCCAGGAGGTTCTGGACCGGGCCGAGGCTGTCGCTACTGGCGAGTTGCCGATGGGCCTGGAGACAGGCTTCGGGCAAATCGAACGCTCAATGGGCGGTATCCAGCCAGGGGCTTTGATAACACTCGCGGCTGATACAGGTGTCGGTAAGACGGCACTGGCTTTGAGCATGGCTGCCAACGTAGCGGATAAGGGAAAGTCGGTTCTGTTCGTCTCGGCTGAAATGCCTGAGCGTGAGCTTGCCCACCGACTACTTGCGATCAAATCTGGCGTACCCAGCGGGACTATTCGCGGCGGGAGATTCACCGACAAACAGATTGCCGCCATCAAAGAGGCCAGGGCCGCTATGGGGAACTGGTCGCTAGAGCTTTGGGCCAGGACGGCCACAGTAGCCGATATCGCCTCCAAGGCCCGTCATATCGCCATGCGGCGAAAGGCGCCGTTAGACTTGATCGTAGTCGATTACCTCCAGCTCATGCGGCCCACCCAAGGCGATAACCGCGCCCAGCAGGTGGGCGGTATTGCTTGGGGACTCAAGCAATTGGCTATGGATCTGAAAGTCCCGGTGTTAATACTATCACAGCTCAACCGCGAGCACGCCAAATCCAACAGACCGCCGACCAAGCACGATCTCAAAGAGTCGGGCGATGTCGAGAACCACTCCAACGCGGTATGGTTGCTCTACAACCCTCCTGAGGGCGAGGCTGATACCGACGGGGCTGAGATTATCTACTTCAAGGTGGCAAAGGCTCGTGAAGGGTGCGCGACCCCCTGGCCCCGCAAAGGCGAGGAAACAGCTGGTGCTATCAAGCTTCGCTTCAAGTCCGCCTTAACACGCTTCGAGCCCAAACGCCTCTAAGCA
>SDBT01002149.1_pt1 | contig 35127 bp, 25 predicted proteins | sample 2277101 | NCBI WGS metagenome assembly SDBT01 (sample SAMN10404973, study PRJNA504765) | marine sediment metagenome | isolation source: marine sediment core GS10_PC15, 103 cmbsf | place: Arctic Ocean: Southern Knipovich Ridge | collected 2010 | reverse complement strand
AAATCTGCTTTGTTGTTATTTGGTATGTTATTGTTAATGGCCTCATCATGAATCCTTTCAAAAATATGGTTCATGATGATATTATCGGCTATCGGCTTAAATTAACCTGAATTATTATTAGTTAGAGATTAAAAATAGCTTTTTGACTGGCAGTGTTATTGAGGTGTTTTGATGGGTGAATTGGAGAGCATAAATTAGGGAGAGGTTGGTTTGGAAGAACGAGAGGCGTTAGAAATTGTTCGGGCATTGGCTGAGGGTATAGACCCGTATACGGGTGAGGTTTTGGGCGATGAGAGTCCGTATCAAAATGCTCGAACAGTAAGGGCATTGTTCTGCGCTATAGGGGCTCTGGAAGCTGCTGCGAAACGAAAAGAAAGGAAAAAGAGGCTGCCGGAAAGAGCCGGTGAACGATGGGAAGAGGATGAGTCAAAGCTATTGATTAAGAGATTTGAGGAAGGTGCGGGAATAGGTGAAATAGCGAAAGAACACAAACGTACGGCCGGGGCAATAAGGTCGCAGCTTGTAAAGCTTGGTAAGGTCATTGAGTAAAGCGGTGTGCTATTTTGTTAGTCACAAAGGGGGGTAACGAATTTAGATTGGGATTAGTGAGATATAAGTATGGACGAAGCGAGTATTGAACAATTTGAAAAGATAGAAGTTCAATTGCATGGACTTCACGAAGAAATAGGGTTGCTGTCAAAAAAGAAGCCTGATGATAAGGTGAATAATTGGAAGCTGAAGTTTGCGAACAGGGTGATATCGGCGGCTAATAAGCTGATGGGTGAGCGGTATCGGCCTTTCGGTGGGTTCGAGGGGTTTGAGGGGACAGAAGGGACGACGAATAGTGATGTTGTGATGATGTTGGCTCAGTATATCAAGTGCATGGACCAGATGCGGGCGGACAACGTTTATGTGAATCTCGGGCGGTGGTACTGGCGTGTGGATGGTGAGAGGTCGAATCTTTTGACATCGGGGCCGCGGAAACTAAGAAATAAATGAGTTGGTAGTTCGTATCTCGTGAATCGTGAAAAGTAAAGACCCCACGTGCAACGTGGGGCTAAACAATTTTTGATTAGATGTCTTTGGTGGTGGAGTGGGCGGTTACGAGTTGGTTGGTGTCAGCGGGGGTGTCGGTCTGGTAGTCGTATTTGGGTAATGTGAAGAAGAAGCAGCAGCCGTGGGCGGGGGCACTTTCGACCCAGATTCGGCCTTTGTGCATCTGGACGAGTTCCCTGGCAATGGTCAGGCCTAAGCCTGTGCCGTGCTGGCCGACACCGGTCAGATTATGGGCCTGGACGAAGCGGTCGAAAATCTTTTCCATATCCTCTTTGCTCAGGCCTGGGCCGTTGTCCCGGACGGCAACTTCGACGTGGTCGCCGCGGTCGGTTACAATTACATTGATTTGGCAGCCGGTGGGGATGAATTTGACGGCGTTGCCGATAAGATTTGTGAGTACCTGGGTAATTCTGTCTTTGTCGGCGTTTACGAGAAGCTCTTCGGGGCACATGTCGGTATTCAGTTCAAGGCCTTTAGCGGTTGCAAGTGTCCGCAGTGAATCGGTGACCTCCGAAACTACCGACCAAATGGACAAAGGCTGCAGGTCGAGTTTCATGACACCGGATTCGATTCTGGAGATGTCGAGGAAATCGTCAACAATTCTTGACAAGCGGTCGATGCTCTGATCAGCGGTTTTGAGGCTCTCAGAGAGTTTGGGGCTGACCTTTCCCATGACACCGGCCATGGCATTGGAGATGATGTTCTTGAAGATGCAAAGCGGGGTGCGCAGCTCGTGAGATACGGTCGAGACAAATTCGTTTTTGAGGCGGTCGTGCTCTTTGAGAATTTGGTTTGTTCTTATCAGCTCGGCTTCGGCGTTTTTGGCCTCTGTGATGTCCCTTGCGTATAGATTGACGTAATCAGCTTCTTCAATGGGTGCAAAGACTATTGCAAATATGCGGTCTGAGCACTTGAGTTCGATGCAATCGTGCGAGCCGGACGCCTTGACCGACAGTGCAAATTCGTACAGGTCGTCAGGCAGCTTTTGTCCGACTTTTCTGCCCCACAAGTTTAATAAGGGGGTGCTGGCTTTGTTGGCATATACTATTACGCCGTCGTCGGTCATTCTCATGACGGGGTTTGGGTTTTCGTTAGGGAATTTAGCGAGGCGTCTGACCTCTTCTTCGATTCGTCTGTACTCTGTCATATCGAGCATAACGCCGTCCCAGAGGGTACCACCGTCTGCAAGTCGCTCGGGCCGCGAGACACTCTGAAACCACCTTTGCCGGCCGTTGACAGTTACACGTCCCCACCAGTCACATGGAGAAAGTTTTTCGGCTGAGTCGGCAATCAGGCGATAGAATTCGGCGAGGTCTTCGGGATGAATCTTGTCGAACAGGGCGCTGCTGTCGGCCTTTATCTCGTCGGGTTCAAGGCCGAACAGGCGCCTGCAACTGTCGCTGAGGAAGCAAAACCGGACAGTCCCGTCTGTTCGCAGGATGAACTGATAGACCAGTCCGGGGACGTTGGCGACCATTCTCTGATAGCGGGCTTCGCTGTTTTGGAGGGCATCGGCCATCTCCTTGCGTTCGGTCACATCCTCAACCAATCCATCATATTTGTGTACGACGCCATGTTCGTCACGATGGGGAATGATAGTATCGCGAATCCATCGTATATCTCCGTCCCGCCTGCGGATCTTAAATTCTATGGTTCCGATTTCGTGGCCGGCAATGACCCTTTCGATGTTCTCCTTTACCATTGAGCAATGCTCCGGCAGGACAATCGTAAGCCACAGGGAACGGTCCTTGAGAAAGTCCTGTGGCGAATAGCCCGTGACAGCCAAACAGCCCTGACTTCGCCGGGTCCGGACCGGTTCGGAATTCTTGACATGGGTGGTATAAGTGTAGCTTGACACGGCCATCAGGCGTCGGTAGTGCTCGAGACTTTCGTTAAGCGTTTCGAGCAGGACCTCTGGTGGGCAAGGCTTGGTAAGAAATCGGAAGATACGCCCTTCGTTGACGGAGCCAACGGCGACATCGAGGTCGGCAAAGCCGGTAAGCATAACGCACACACTGTCAGGACTCACCGTCCGCACCTGCCTCAGGAATGTCAGGCCGTCCATTCCCTCCATGCGCAGATCGGATACCACGACCGCAAAGGGCCCGGACTGAGCCATCAGCTCCAGGGCTTTTTCGCCGCCCAGTGCCGTTTCTACGTCAAACTTTTTGCGAAACCGGCGTTTGAAACCGTTAAGTACGTTCTTTTCATCATCGACGAAAAGAATCTTGCTGCTTACTTCAACGGACATAGTTATATTCTCCAGCTTCAACAGGCAGACACATTCCGCACCACTTGTGCCATTTATCTGTAAGGTCGAACTGCTCCAGGCAATCCATATCGATGTCTTCGCGCCAGCCATCACCGAGTCCGCAACACAACTGGTGGTCAATTGCATCGGCTATGTACACGGCGGAAGTGGTTGAGAACTCATCGCTGAGGCACTGCCAGGGCTCGTGATGGAACGTAGCGGCCTCAATTATGGTGTTGGGAATCCCCCACAGCTCAAGCAAGCATCCCCCAAGTTGTGCGTGTGTTACGTTCAGCAGGTCAAACTCAACCTGGTACAGAGGTATTCGCCCGGCGCGTGAGATCCGGATTGCTTCGGCGAACTGGTCTGAAAAGTTTGCGATGAGGATCATTTTTCCGGTATCGTGCAAGATGCCGGCCATGGACGCAACGTCTAAATCCTCCTCACTCATGTGCTCGGCTCTGCAAATATTTCTGGCCAGGGCCCCCACCCTGACACAATGTTCCTGTAGAGCGGCAGCGTGGAATTTTTTGCTTTTTCGTTCGGACAGTTTCGAAAACACCCCCTCGGTCAATACGAGTGCCTCAACGGTCTTGAGCCCCAGATATACAACGGCATGGACGGGGTCAACGATTCGACCAGCCCGACCATAAAAGGCTGAGTTAACCATCTGGAGTATCTTTGCGGACATACCTATGTCGCGGCCTATCATTTTACCGATTTTGCGGGGGCTGCATTCGGGCTCTGCGAGCAGATTGATGACATCCTGATAAACCTTCGGCATGACCGGCAGAGAGCGAAGGGCCGATACGATCTTTGAGACCTCTTTGGACCTTAGCCGGTCGCGCAGAGCAAATGCCCGTGAAATCAGTTTTTTCAATTGCTCGGCATCACATGGTTTTGAAATAAACTGGTGAACGCATCTGGCGGCCCGGCCCTGGAGGGGTTGTTCCGAGTAGCCGCTGAGCATAAAGCGTATCGTGCCTGGATATTTCTTTCTGACTTTCTCAAAAAACTGCACGCCGTCGGTCGTGGGCATCCGCAGGTCTGATATGACAATGTCGTAGTGCATGTTTTTCATCACCTTCATCGCGTCGGAAGTTCGGGCCACAAATTCCATTTTCCACTCGCCGCGCATCTTGTGCAGCATTCGGCGCAGGCCCTCCAGCACACTGCGGTCATCATCAACGAACAGTATGCGTTTCTTCTCATCCATTTCTTTTCCGGCGGTTTTGTTCTATGGGCAAGCGAACGGTAAAGGTCGTACCGACCCCAATTTCAGTTTCAAACTCAAGCGAGCCGGCGTGCTTGTCAACCACTATTGACCGGGCGAGCGAAAGCCCCTGTCCGGTGCCTTTGCCGGGTTGCCTGGTGGTAAAGAAGGGGTCGAAGATTTTATTCCGAATCTGGGGCCTGATGCCTGTGCCCGTGTCCGATATGGAAATCAACACATTTTTATCGTGTTGTCGAGAGGTTACGGTAATAATGCCTCTGTTGGGGCTGTTCGTCCCGACGGCCTCGGTAATACTGTGGGCGGCGTTAATCAGAAGGTTCAGAAATACCTGGTTTATATCATCTGCGCAGCAGTACACCCGTGGCAGGTTTTCATCCAAATCGGTCTTCACGTCGGCAACGTATTTGATTTCATTTCGCAGAAGAACTATTGTGCTGTGTATGGCCTTGTTCAAATCCGCCGGGGCCATGCGTCGTTCATCAATATGTGAAAAATCTCTCATGGCTGAGACTATCGTCAAAACGCGCTTGATGCCGTCGAGGCTCTGCTCGATAGCCCGCGGTATCTCCTCGGTCAGGAAATCCAGGTCGGCCTGCTCTTCGGCGACCCCGGCTTTTTCAATAGCATCCTGTTTGGATTGGCCGGACATATCGTCTTTGGTGGTGGATTCGGCTATTTGTTTATACATTCCCAGCAGGTCTATCACCTGCTCGAACGAGTCGGAGAGGAATCGCATGTTGTCGCCGATGAATTGTACCGGCGTATTTATTTCATGTGCAATTCCGGCTGACAGCCTTCCGATATTCTGAATCATCTGCGTTCTGTCAAGTTCATGCTGCGCTCTGTTTTGTTCGGTCACATCGACTATCAATCCGTCAAGGCCTATGACCTCACCTCGAGTATTGAAAATCGGTTGGGCCCTGTCGAGGACTTCGCGAATAGACCCATCCTTTGTGACCAGTCGGTATTCGAGCTCGTAGGCGTTGGCGTTGCGTTTGCACTGCTTGAAGGCCTCCAGAAGTCTGTGGTGGTCGGCGGCGTGAACTATGTCCATCCAGTTGGGATTGCCGGAGAGGATTTCCTCGACGGCGTATCCGGTCAGCTCCTCGGCCTTGCTGTTGATAAAGTTCATGCGCACCGAGTCAATAAACGTAAGCGAATATAAGACTTCCGCAACGTTATCGACCAGCCGACAAAACACCTCGTCAGACAGTGCATAACCGCGCTCGTCTAATGTCCCCATATCACATCCGTTAATTAACTGCGCATTGTAATCCACATACCTGCATATTGACTTTTTTCGACCGCTTCGGTGTGAGTATTTAGTGTCTTTTTGGAATAACTCGGTTGGAAGTGCGCTTCCTGATATTTTCCAATGGGCAGATCCCTCGTGGTTCCGATAATCACGGCGAATCGAGAGGCTGGTGGCGACCAAGAGATGTTGACAATTGACTGAAAACGTGTGTAATAAAGCCGTTATGAGTTTTGAGGCCATTATTTCATATTTTTGGCGGCGCCGATGGATTCTATTGGCGTTGTGCATTATTACTCCGTTGGGGCTGGGCCTCTGGTTCTACGATGGGCCGGCTAAGAGGTGGTTTAATTTCTACCTGACCTGTTCGGCTTACGAAATATTCTGGTGCCTGGTGGTGTTTTTCTTTCGGCCGCGCAAAAGCAGCGCTGCGCCAATCGCATTAGCGGTATTGGCGGTAACATGTGGGCTGGAGGTGCTTCAGCTCTGGCAGCCGTCGTTTTTGCAGCAGATCCGGTCAACTTTTCTCGGCATGGCGATCATAGGTACGGATTTCGTCTGGCGGCAGTTTCCGTATTATATCGCCGGCAGCGGCATCGGCTACTTCTTGATACGCTGGATTGGGCCCAAAGACGGAGGACCCCGGCGCGCCGGGACTTCACTGCGCTCAGCGGAGGACAGATGACAGAAGGACGATGAGTTCGAGAGTGGTGTATGAATGATGTCCACTCAGCCATGGACTTCACGTCAAGCCGTCTGCTTATTCGTCCTCGGAGCCGCCAAACGGACTGACGGTTTCCGCCTCCTCGGGGCCGCCGACTGCAACTGCGGCGGCGTTACCACCCCGGCGGTTCTTGCTTTCATAATCGTTGACAGTGTCGATGATTCGACGCAGTTTCCGGCGTCCCTGGCCGCTGGCTTCAAGCCCGACAAACTCGACGCCGACGCAGAATCTTTGCCCATCGGCGCCCTGGGCGATGTGCCTGACCTGGCCTTCAACATGTATCGGCTTTTGATACGACGTCGGGGTAAATTGCAGACCTACGAGTTGGCCGATTTTGAAGTTTGGCCCTTGCTCGAAATCCACCGCAATTTGCACGCCCCCGGCAGAGATGTTCAGAAGCCTTCCCTGCCAGTAGTTCTCCAGGGGCACTTGCCTCGATTCGTCCGTGTAGCCGCGATGCCAGAACAAGACCCGAACGTTCAGTGACTTTGGCACCGGCATACGACTGTATGCCCTTCGTTGCATTCTGTCCATTCTTTCGGGCAAATCAAGCACGATTCTTCGTCCTTGGGCTCGACTTACGGATGTCTCAAATCCCGTGACGACTGTCTCAAAAATATACTTATTGAAGTCCTGCTGGATAGATACACCGACCGGTTGGTTTATTTCCATGTTTGCCAATGGGGCGGTTGCGTCCCCAAGGGTCTCAACGTGCAAAGTGTGACTGGTCAGGGCGCGAAGTGAGACTTTTGTCGTGTGCCATTTTTCTCTTGTCAGATGGCTTAGAACGGCGGTTAGGTTCTTTTGGACCGCTCGGCCAAGAACATCCCTAAGTTCTTCTGATTTCAGGATTTCCAGTTCATTCATTGAAAACAGTGCCCTGCAATTTGACTTCTATCTTAGCACCTAAAATCTAATAAACAAAGCCGATAGCGACAAATCAACGTAGCGTTTTTTTCTCGCCGGCTCAGTACGCACGGATATCCCAATATTCCAAATAATCGGCACATATCAAAGGGGGCTTAACAGGGGCTTTTGGGGATTTGGGCTTTGTGAAGGGTGGCTGATTTCTTTTCCCACCGCGTCAATATACGGTCGCTCTACCGCAATACTTCTATAGTAGCCTCTACATGGCCTATGTATTACCTTGGTCGTCTATCAGCTCGGCAGCTTAATAGCAGGATGATACACATTATTCGACATTCCTCTCCGTCCTCGGCCTGCGCCTGCAGATGACATTCTAACATGCTGGTCTACTCATTGTAATAGGCCGGGTCGATTTCAAGCCAGTGTCCGGCAAATTCCGCGAAGTCTTCCAGATTCACTATTTCGTCTCCGGTGAGGTCCGCTTCAAGGCCGGCCCCTTCCAGCAACCATTGGCCCGCTATTACAAGCAAGTCGCCGGTATCTACAATATAATCAATCGGCTCAAAATCATAAACAAGCGGTTCTAACAACTCGAAAGCCAAACCGTAATCCCGGGTCTTACTCGTCGTGTTATCCAGCGTGATTTCGTACATCCCGTCTTTGGCTAACAGTACGTCAACTTTTTCAAGATTATCCAGCGCTGCTGTTTCGGCAAATATAATAGCATCACACGGGTCTTTAATCATCAGGTCAAGGTTAAACTTCGGCGCCTCCTCCTCGGTAAATACCAGCTCATCCCTCGTAATTTTTCTGTGCCACGTTACTGTTAAAACCAACCGCTCGTTTCTCGCACCCTGGATTGAATAGGTATGCTGCCCGTACCCCGTCATCGTATCGTATGCCCAGCCTTTGACCTGTGTTATGTCAGTTCCTTCAGCAACCTTGTCGGCACTTAGCAGTTCATAAGCCCTCAGCGCATCTATTCGGCCGTAACCACGGTCATCGTGCCATGTATTACACGGATCAGCAGGGTCGGTTGGATTGTCGGATTTGTCATTGATATTCGGAAAGGCCGAGTTGACTATTACCGCCTTAATCACTTCGCTTTCATTATCATCAGGGTCGCCTGTCTCATCCGCCGCTCCCAACAATAGCGCCGCTACCCCCGCCGTATGCGGCACCGAGTAGCTTGTCTGCCCCGCACTACCGCCCACAGTCAGCCAAGCCGTATCACCTTCGCTCGAAGGCAGTGTCTGGTTTTGAGAAGGCGCGACTATGTCGGGTTTTCTTCTGCCATCCACGGTCGGCCCCGGATTACTCCCCGTCCCCACCTTCAGATACACATCCGGCTCCGTTACCGCCAATCCTCCCGTTGTTATGCCGTTATAAGCGTCGCCGAATATGGTAACTTCCGGCGCATAATTGCCTGCGGCGTTGGCAAAAACAACATTGTATTCGTACGCGTAGTAATCATAAATCTTCGTCCAGGTGCTGTTGCCGTCGGCAATCGCATCTGCCTGAACTCCTGTTACTATTACCCGACAGCCCTGCCCGATGATCAATTCATCAAGTGCGTCTGTCAAAAAGATATTTGTCGTGGCGAAGTCGTCGGCGGCGATGCGTGCGCTGTGGATATTAGCGCCCGGTGCTACGCCGATGTCATCCGGGTGCGTGTCGTCCCCTCTGCTTACAACCGCGCCGGCCATCCTCGTATCGTGGCCCGAAATCTCAATGCCATCGCCCGTGAAGTCGTAGCTGAATGCATGCGACACACCACAGGGGTCCTTGAAGGCTTCGTGGGTCGTGCGCGTATTGCGGGCCGACATCAATCCGACATTTACCCCCTCGCCCGTCTGCCCCAACGCGTGCACAGCCTGCACATTCGAGCCGTCCGGCCCAGTCGATTCAGCGATACCGTATGCCCGCGGCACCGGCAAAACCAGCCATAAAGCCGCACCGGCCATTGCGCAAATCATCGATGTACGGATACTCCTCGGCACACCACCCTCAGTTTTTACACCCCCCCTCCGGCCGTATAAAGCAAAACGTTACAACCCTGTATTATACCAGATTCAGGCCGGTTTTCACAGAAAAATCCCGTCAAGTGCCCTTACAAGGCTAAAAACCGAGAAGAAGCCGCCAATTGGCACGTCCAATTTGAACTAATGACTAAATACTGTTCACTAATCCCTGTCTTACCGGGGCATGCCGCCATACACGATCAAAACACCGACAGCCAAGGCCAATATGCCTAACAGCCGTAACGTCGTGTCCGACCTTTCGATCAGCCAGGTCAACGTGTCCTTGAGGCTTTGCGGTTTAATCAGGAAAATCGCAACACCCTTTATGGCTGCGATAAGCCCGAACACTATAATTATCCACGGCTGCCTGCAATCACGGGCATATATCAGAAACACTATCCCCACCGCTATCGCTATCGCCGCAGGTATGTACAAAAGCCGCCCGTAAGTGAAAAACCTGATGAATTTCCTGTACACCCCGGGCCTGATAAGAATCACGGCAGCTTCCGCAACGACCAGAGCACCAATAATCCAAACGACCCATTGAATCTGAAAAGCTTCCATTCGGACCCCTTCTAACATCAATCGAAAACCATCACCTACTCAATCAGCTCTATCATATCCATTCCAATCTCAACGCTTGTCGCCTGCCCTAACATATCAACCTGCAGCACCAAACGAGTACGCTCGCCGGCCCTGATTACAATCCCCTCCGTACCCACCAAAGGACCCGCTATCACCCGGCAGCCCTGGCCCACCTCTATGTACCTGTGCGGCAAAAGCTGCTGACCTTCACCGAGAGCAAGCTGGATTGGTGTCAGCTCGGCCACCAGTTGGGGCTGGTCATTTACCTCGATAATATTCGCCACACGATTCGTCCGCAAAACTTCTACACGCTCCTCTTCATCACCACAGAAGAACACATAACCCGTAAAAAGCGGCAGCAGCGAGCGAAACGTCCTGCCCTTTCGGCGATACACCTTCTTCGTCATCGGAAGAAAATAGCTGATGTCTTTGCGCTGCATCTGCCACGCTAAGGCCTTCTCATTTCTGCTCTTGGTATGCGCGACCCGCCACGTCCCCGCAAATTCACTAATCTGTGTGCCCTCCGGCCACGCAGTCGGCGGATTCTCTTCTAATTTCAGTACCACTTAAATCTCCACGCTAATTCACAACTAACATACACAAGCTCTCATCTCATATCTTCCCTTCCCAGACAACCATTTTAGACGCCCAAAGACCCGATGTCAACAAACCTACAAAATAACCTCGTCGTCACCCCCAAAACACGGAATCAACAATGTGCTCTTTGGGACAATAGATTATCCTTCGCCTTTCTGGTAGAATCTCGATGGTCAAATGGACCCCTGCTTCGGCAGCAGTGATATGAACAAAGACCTCTATTCAACGAGGAATGAAATGGCGAACAATACTGTTACCGCAGCAAAAGGCTTCTTAGCCGCGGGCGTGTATTGTGGAATCAAAAAATCCGGCAAACCGGATTTGGCCTTATTGGCCTGTCCGGCCGGCGCAACAGCAGCAGCCGTCTTTACAACCAATAAAATAGTCGCAGCCCCCGTCACCATCTGCAAAAAACACGTCAAAAGCCGTAAGGTGTATGCAGCTATAATCAACTCCGGCAATGCCAACGCCTGTACCGGCGAACAGGGACTCAAAGACGCAATCACCATGTGCGGCAAAGTGGGCAAAGAACTGAATGTTAACCCTCACAATGTTTTAATCGCATCGACAGGTATAATCGGCAAGCAACTAGCTATCAGAAAGATCCACGCCGGGATTGCAAAGGCAGCGAAGAAATTGAACGCAGGCCCAAAAGCGGGTCTGGACTTTGCCAAAGCCATTATGACCACCGACACCAAAACCAAGCAGACTACGCGCAAGCTCGAAATATCCGGCAAAGAGATAATAATCGCCGCCACCACCAAGGGCGCCGGTATGATTGCCCCGAACATGGCCACCACCATAACCGTCATTACCACCGATATCGCCATCACTAAGTCCCTCCTGGCTCGTGCTCTCAAAGCCGCCGTTGGCCAGTCGCTAAACAAACTGACGGTTGACGGCCATCAAAGCACGAACGACACCGCCATGATCTTAGCCTCCGGCGCTGCCGGCAATCGACCCGTCAAAAGTCCATGTCCCCGGTACAGAAAATTCGCCAAAGCCCTGACAGATATATGCGTCGACTTGACAAAGCAGATGGCCTTGGACGCCGAAGGTGCAACTCAAATGTTCACAGTTGTTATAAAAGGTGCCGCTACGAAAGCCGACGCTGCAAAAGCCGCAAGGGCTGTCGCCGGTTATGACCTCGTTAAATGCGCTATCCACGGAGCCGACCCCAACTGGGGCAGAATCATCTGCGCGGTTGGTTCCTGCGGTGTAAAACTCAATCCAAAAAAGCTCACCTGCAAAATCGCCGATATTACCGTATTCAGCAACGGCCGACCGGCAAAATTTAACACAAAAAAGGCAAGCAAAGCCATCTCGCAGCCCGAGCACATTATCACCATCAATCTTGGTGCAGGAAAGTACTCCGATTTCTGTTACGGCTGTGACCTGAGCAAACAATACGTATCGATTAACGCCGACTACCACACATAGCCGATAAATTTGGAAAGGAATGAAATATTGAAAACATCTTCCAAAATCAAATTAGCTGCGTGTTTAATCCCCTTGCTGGCCTTCACAGCCACAGCAATTGCCGATACCGGCGGTGAAACTGCCGCCTCGGGCACCCCGCCGGTCTGGTGGATAGCACCCGTGGCATCTGTTCTCGCACTGATTTTCGCCGTCTATTTCTACAGGAAAATGATGGCTGCACCCGAAGGCAACGAAAAAATGATCGAAATCGCACGCCATGTCCGCGAAGGGGCTTACGCATACCTGTTCCGCCAGTACGGTGTCGTGTCGCTCGTGTTTTTGGTGCTGCTTATTATCTTTGCCGTGTTAGCCTATTTCGGCGTGCAAAATCCATTTGTCCCCGTGGCATTTCTGACCGGCGGATTCTTCAGCGGCCTTTGCGGCTTCTTAGGCATGAAAACAGCCACCAATGCCTCTTCCCGCACCGCCCAGGGTGCAACACAGAGTCTCAACCGCGGCCTCCAGGTCGCCTTTCGCTCCGGAGCCGTCATGGGACTGGTAGTCGTAGGCTTCGGCCTTCTTGACATTTCACTGTGGTATTTGGTTCTCGATAAGATTGTTTATACTGCCGAGCACATGGCAAACGGACTGACTGTTCTGGGTCTGACCCTCGTGCCTAAAGGTTTTCTCGCCCATGACAAGCTCAGCGAAATTACTACAACGATGATAACATTCGGCATGGGTGCCTCCACCCAGGCCTTGTTTGCCCGTGTCGGCGGCGGAATCTACACCAAGGCAGCCGACATCGGAGCCGACCTCGTCGGCAAGGTCGAAGCCGGCATCCCCGAAGATGACCCGCGCAACCCCGCTACAATCGCCGACAACGTTGGCGATAACGTCGGCGACGTCGCAGGAATGGGAGCCGACCTTTATGAGAGTTACTGCGGTTCGATACTTGCCACCTCGGCTCTTGGAGCGGCGCTTTCGGTCGGCGTTCTCGCAAAAAGGGGAATGGACCCCTTGATGGCCGTGTTAACTCCGATGATAGTCGCCGGCATCGGCATCATCCTGTCAATCATCGGTATATTCATGGTAAAGTGCAAAGAGGATGCAACGCAGAAAAATCTGCTCCACTCGCTACTTTTCGGCACATTGGGCAGTTCCGTCCTTATCCTGGTCGCCCTGGCCGGCATGGCTATGATCGGCTGGATTACCTGGGGCATCTTCGGCTCGGTTATTTCGGGGCTTGTGGCCGGTGTCATCATCGGACAGTGCGCCGAGTACTATACTTCAGATGAATACGCCCCCACAAGAGGCATCGCCGAACAGGCCAACATGGGACCGGCAACCACAATCATCGACGGCCTTGCAACCGGTATGTTCTCAGCCGGCCTGCCGGTGATTACGATTGTCATCGGCATACTTTGTGCATTCGGCTCGGCAGGAGGCTTTTCCGATCCAGCCATGGGCCTTTACGGCATCGGCTTTGCCGCCGTCGGCATGCTTTCGACCCTCGGCATTACCTTGGCAACGGACGCTTACGGCCCAATCGCAGACAATGCGGGAGGCAACGCCGAGATGAGCGGACTCGGCCCCGAAGTACGTAAAAGGACCGACGCCCTCGACGCACTCGGCAACACTACCGCAGCCACTGGCAAAGGCTTCGCAATAGGCTCTGCAGCACTTACCGCGATGGCGCTTTTAGCTGCCTTTATTATAGAAGTTCGCATCTGGGTTGTCAGGCTCGCCACTGCAAGTGCCGATGGAACCTATAAGATCGGTGCGCTCTTGTTCAGTGCCGATGGCAAAGTGGAAGGAACCATAAGTGCAAAAGAGGCAACTATCGCAGACTTTGTTACCGCCTACGACATGACCATCATGAACCCAAAGTTGATATGCGGCCTGTTTATCGGCGCGATGATGGCGTTCGTATTCTGCGCCATGACGATGAAGGCCGTAGGCCGGGCCGCCGGCGCCATGGTTAACGAAGTCCGTCGTCAGTTCAGGGAAATACCCGGCATTATGGAAGGCACCGGCAAACCCGATTACGCCAAGTGTGTCTCTATCTCAACTGCAGGTGCCCAGAGGGAAATGATCATCCCCTCCTTCCTGGCGATTATCGTACCCGTTATGACAGGCCTCCTCCTGGACGTTGCAGGTGTGATGGGACTGTTGGCCGGCGGCCTCACCACCGGTTTCGTCCTTGCGATTACGCTTAACAACGCCGGCGGCGCCTGGGACAACGCCAAAAAATACATCGAAAAAGGCGCCCATGGCGGAAAAGGCTCCGAAGCCCACAAGGCCTCCGTCGTTGGTGATACCGTCGGCGACCCCTGCAAGGACACATCCGGCCCCAGCCTGAACATCCTCATCAAGCTCATGACCATGGTCAGCGTCGTCTTCTCCGGCGTCATCGTAAAATTCGCACCCATGATCTCAGGTGCATTTTCCCGCTGGCTCGGCATCGGAAATTAACTGCTCCCGCACACCGATTCCAACGCAATTGACTTATACATCTAATGCGTGTACTCTATAGGCCCAGCCTGTCGGCTGGGCCTGTTTTTTCGACCTGTGCCTGTGTGCCTTTTGTCATTCCGGGCTGGACCCGGAATCCAGGTAAAAAACGGCACCGCGAAGCGGTTCCACTGAGGATAATATTTGGCGAAAAAAAAAGAAACAAATGATAGAGCTTTTGCAATAGCCGCCGCTAAGATTGCAGGCGAGAGGCACTGTAAAGACATAGCGATACTGGATCTATCCGGCAAAAGCCCTGTAACGAACTACTTTGTCATCGCCACCGGCACGAGCCCGCGCCAGGGTCGCGCCGTCGCCGACGAGATTTGCACCCACGCCAAAAAGGCCGACTTTCCCCGCTTCGGACAGGCCGGCTACGAGCAAGGCCGATGGATTCTGTTGGATTTCGTCGAGGTCGTCGTCCACATCTTCGACGACGAGTACCGCCAGTATTACGACCTCGAAATCCTCTGGGGCGACGCAGAAAGAGTCCCGTTCGATTCATAAAAAATTTAGCCGCAGAGGACACAGAGGTTTAAGAGATATAAATGGAAAGTAATCAGATAATAAATTCAAATTGCTGACTGGCCAGGGAGCGAAATGCAAGACCCGATAGCACCCATCACGATTGCCTTAATTGGCGTAACGGTTTACCTTTCCTGGCGCGGCTTCAAAAACGGCGCCTTCTTTGACAAATACAGCTTCTGCATAGATTCAATCCTGGGCCGCAAGGAGTACTACAGGGTCATTTCTTCGGGATTCCTGCACGCCGACTTGCCGCACCTTATCTTCAATGCTTTCTGTTTCTACTCCTTCGCGGAGGGCATCGAGCTTCTGTTCGGCAAGGCCGCTCTTTTGTCGATATATTTCCTGGCACTTGTCGGCGGCAGCTTGCTCTCACTGCTGATTCACAGGAACCATCACGATTACACCGCTGTAGGCGCATCAGGAGCGGTCAGCGGAATCATCTTCGCCTCTATCTTCCTCCTGCCGGGCGGGTCGGTCATGCTGTTCCTTATCCCGATACCCATCCCCGCGGCAATCTTTGCGATTCTGTACACGGTCATTTCAATCTACGGCATCAGGACCCAAAAAGGCAACATCGGCCATGAAGCCCACCTCGGCGGAGCAATTACAGGCATGCTCGTCACAGCCGTCGCCTACCCGCAAGCGGTAAAAGCAAGCCCACTCCTGTTCGCCTTCATAATGGTTCTGACGGTTGGATTTCTCGCATTCACCTTCAAAACTCAACTGTTCGGCCTTGGCATAGGCACTTCTGTTTCCAAACATTCCTTTACTCGTCCGGGCAGTATCGACCACAAGCAGCGGGCTCAAATGCGCAGCGAGTTCGACCACCTTCTCCAGAAGGTCAACGAGGTAGGTCTCGGCGGCCTATCCAGGCAAGAGAAAAAGAGGCTTAACTTCATCTCAAAAAAGCTGCGAGAAGATGAAAAATAGCACCCCCCCCCCCCCGCATCACTTGTCATATTTCCTTTGTGCCTTTCGACCCTACAAGTTAAAATCTCTGTGGCCGTTTATGAATTGAATAAAAATCTCTGTTTTCTCTGTGTCCTCCTTGGTCCGCCACAGCCTTGGCGACGGCGACTGTGGCAAGAATGATACAGTGTTAATCCGTGTGAATCCGTGTCTAAGAAACTCTGTGTCCTCTGTGGCAAAATATTAAATGAAAGCTGTTATTGACATACTCGAAGAAAAGATTACTACCGCGATGACCGATGTCAGCGGTGAGGCGGATTCACCGGCCATAGTAAGGCCCGCCACCGACCCTAAGTTCGGCGACTACCAGGCCAACGGCGTCATGGCCCTCGCAAAAAAACTCAAGACCAATCCCCGCAAATTAGCCGAGCAGGTCGCCGCAAAGCTCGATGTTAGCGATATCTGCGAGCCGCCCGAAATCGCCGGCCCCGGCTTCATAAACCTCCGCTTAAAAACCGACTATCTCGCCTCTCAGCTTTTAGAGATAAATGCCGACACCTCTAATAGACTTGCCATCAACAAAACACAAAAGCCTAAAACGGTAGTCGTTGACTTTTCCAGCCCCAACATTGCAAAGCAGATGCACGTCGGCCATCTGCGAAGCACCATCATCGGCGACTCCATCTGCCGACTACTCGAATTTGCCGGCCACAAAGTCATACGACAAAACCACATCGGCGACTGGGGAACGCAGTTCGGAATGCTCGTTGCGGAATTCGATAGGCGCGGAATTTCGCCGGAAACACTCCAAGGAATTGAGGACATGGAGGAAGTATATCAAGCTGCATCTGTGCTATACGCTGAGGACGAGAATTTCGCAAAGGATTCCGCGGCCAATGTCGTGCAATTACAATCCTATACGGTTTCCGATGTTCGCAGTAAATGGGAGTCCATAGTTGCAAAGTCTCTCACATATTGTCAGGAGATATATGATCTCCTGGGCGTAATTCTGACTGCGAAGGACGTTCGTGGTGAGAGTTTTTATAATGACATGCTGCCTGATGTTGTTAAAGATTTAAAAAGGGGCGGCACCGCTGTTGAATCAGATGGTGCGATATGTGTCTTCCCGCCGGGCTTTAAGAATAAGGATGGAACTGACCTGCCGTTTATTATTCAAAAGTCCGATGGCGCATATTTGTATGCGACGACGGACCTTGCGGCCATTCGCTATCGGATAAACCAACTGCACGCGGACAAAATACTTTATGTTACCGATGCCCGACAAAAATTACACTTTGAGATGCTCTTTAGCGTCGCGCAGATGGCAAAATGGGCCGAGGGCATAGATCTCTCACATGTAATGTTCGGTAGCGTCCTGGGTGAGGATGGCAAACCCTTAAAGACCCGCACCGGCGAAAATGTTAAGCTAAAAGAACTGTTAGCAGAAGCCGTCCAGCGCGCAAGAGCCGTTGTAGAACAAAAGAATCCCGACCTGCCTGCCGACAAAAAAGAAGAAATCGCAAACGCCGTCGGCATCGGCGCGATCAAATACGCCGACTATTCCAACAATCGCACGAGCGATTATGTATTCAGCTTCGACAAGATGCTCGCAATGGAAGGCAACACCGCCCCATACATGCAATACGCCTACGCCCGCATAAAATCCATCGAGCGAAAGGCAATCGAAAAGGACGTAGAGAGAAAAAGGAAGCTTAGAGAAATTAAAAACCTCAACCTCACCGACCCCGCCGAGATTGACTTAGCCAAGCACTTGATTCGCTACGGCGAGGCGATTGAAGCCGCCGTCGCCGACTATCGGCCGAATTATCTCACGACCTATCTATTCGAGCTGGCCCAAAAATTCAGCGTCTTTTACACCAACTGCCCCGTCCTCAAAGCCGCCCCCGACAAAAGACCCACGCGACTGTTGCTCTGCGACCTCACCGCAAAGACCATCAACCACGGCCTGACCAACCTTCTCGGAATCGAAGTCGTCGAGCAAATGTAACACCATAGGGTATACCGTGCATACCATTTTCTCTAAAGTGTCCTTGTATTTCTTGACCGCGGGTCTTTAATAGTCCCCGGCCCGTTACTCAGCTTGCCCTTCATCGCCATGGCTCTGAATTTCGCCGCCGGGTCGTAAAACAGCCTGTTAAGGTCCACCGTATGAACCATCATCCCCGCCCGATTAAATCCAAGCTGGGCTGCAATCTTCCCATCCGGCTGGATAAAGCAAGATGGGTAAGGCGAATAGTATCCGCTCGAATTCGCCATGCTCACCCAGAACCAATTCGTCGCCGCCCGGCACTGCATCGTCTGCCGCATAATATCCGTATGCACGCTCGGCCCCTTTTGACGGGCGTTATAAAACGACTGAAAAACGCAATCGACCTTTTGTTTCTTTAGCGCCCTGTAAATCTCCGGAAACCGCAAATCAAAACATATAAGCAGCGAGCACTTGACACCGTTAACCTCGAAATTCACAAACCGACCCCCCGGCGTAAAATTCTCCAAGTCAACCTCCGTGCAAAATCTTTTGTCATACCGGTCAATAATTTTCCCCCTCGGCCCAATCAGGTACAAGCTGTTGTGCGGCTTATTCGGCCCGGTCAATCTGTGCGCACAGCCTAACACTACCCAGAGCTTCAACTTGCCCGCAAGCGCCACAATTTTCCGCGCCTCTTCGGTCAGCACATCCCAGTCGTACCCGTCAAACGTCTTAAAATCAACGCTCGCATACCCGCTCAGCGCACACTCGCCAAAGTGCACGATATCAGCCTTCGCCCCGCGCGCTTTGTGCATAAATGCACATATCTGCCGCGAGTTCCGCCGAACCGAAGAAGCCACCGCAAACTGACACGTCGCAACCTTTAACACGCCTTTAGCCATCTCACTTCTCTCTCATCCCAACCACACCTTATGTCATTCCGAGCTTGTCGAGGAATCTGCTAAAAAAGTCATCCCGACTTGTCGGGATTCCACATTCGACGTTGAGCAACGCGAAATCCCGGCGCGCCGGGGTTGAACGTTCGGCGTTCGATATTCATTCTCCGCCGTCATTCTGAGCGCAGCGAAGAATCTTAATTCGAACCACGCTTCACAATCCACGATACACGAACCACGAATTATCGGCGCGTGCCTTCCTTTTTGAGTGCCACCCTTTTCTTGCTCTCTTATTTTATTCCTGATGGTTTCTTTATGCGTGTTGACGTAGATAATGCGGTTCCAAAATCAGGTGTCCTGTCATCGTTCCATTTAATTAACTGTGCCCTGGGCGATCTTTTACCCCCGCATCCTTGCTCCGGCCTATCATTAGCATGATAAAGTATCCAATCTTCACTGCCATCAGGGGATTTAAAAAAGCAATTGTGCCCCGTGCCATATACACCGTTCTCCGGTGATTGATGAAATACCGGTTCAGGATGTTTTTCCCATGATTCCGGATTAAGAAGGTCACTGTCGGCATCTGCCGTCAGCATCCCTAAGGCATAATAAGGAGTCCAGCAGCCACTTGCCGAGTAAACTAAAAATAACTTATCGTCATGAGCCAGCACCTCAGGCCCTTCATTCACAAATGTAATATGATCGTTCGTATTGTTCCATTCGTCTGGATTTTTCCAGATACGCTCCCATTCATACTCCGGCCTTGAAATCAATACCCTGTCCGTTGCAAGTCGCCATGGATTTTCCATTCTTGCGATATAAATACATTGAGTTTCAACTTCAACATAAGGGCTCGTTTGCCAACCCGACCAGATAAAATAGTAATCACCTTTGTGATAGAATACGGAACCATCGATACCCCAGTTATCATCTTCATCGGTCTTTATTTGTCCCTTCATCTTAAATTCACCTTCAAAGGGATCATCCGATGTGTTTTCCAGAACATATAGTTTATGGTTAAGGTTATCACCGTCGTCCGCTGCAAAATATACATACCAGTTGTCGTTGATATTCATTATTTCAGGGGCCCACAGTTGCTTGGAGTACATGGTGTTTTCAGGAGGAACATAAATAGTTTTATATTCCGCGTTTCTCAGCTCTGTAATATCTCTTGTTCTCCATATCCCGATTTGTTTACTCATTGTATTTGTGTAATAATAAAAGCCTTCGTGATAAAATATCCACGGATCCGCACCCCTCGGCAGCAATGGATTGGTAAAAGTGTCTTCTGCTGAATCACTTATGACCTCTTTGGTGACATTGGTACCGCAGCCAATCAACGCCGCAGACAATATTGATACTAATATTATATTTTTCATAACATTCATTTCATTTAACTATTAATCTCAACTCAACTTATAAATTAAACGCAAAAACTAAACGTGTCAAGGATAATTAAAAACGGCAAACTGAAATGCTTACCCCGCACTTGAAATTGTCATTCCAGAGCCCCGAACGTAAGTGAGGGGTAATTATTTAGCCCCACGTTGCACGTGGGGTTCATTATTGGTTAGCCCCCACAATTTATTGCGGGGGTTCTTTTTAAACATCGCGAAGCGATTATCATTTTGAATTTTTAACTATGGTTTTTCGCTTTGCACTTTACACTTTTCGTTTTCGATGTCATGCCGAGCGCAGCCGAGAAATCTATCAAAACAGCCCCGCGACTTGTACTTCGTAGCTCGCAGAGCGAAGTAGTAAGCGGCTCAACCAACGCGATACGCTTCACGCATCACGAACGACGATTATCCCCGCGAAGTGATTCCTTAGCTTTTCGCTTTGCACTTTGACCTTTTAGCTTCCTATGCCAACCCAGCCGTTTCATCCAACCCGAAAATAATATTCATATTCTGCACCGCCTGCCCCGATGCACCTTTCACCAGGTTATCAATCGCCGAAAAGCACACAATCTTCCCCTTCACCGCCTTCGCAAACACATGGCAGTAATTCGTCTTGGCAACATTTTTAACCGCAGGCGGCGCCTCCACCACCTGCACAAACGGCTCCGAATGATAGAACGTCTCATAAATCGCCTTCAGCTTCTCGTCATCCAACTCTTTCACCGGCTCACAATACACCGTCGATAGTATCCCCCTGTCGAACGGCCCGACATGCGGCTGAAATAAAATCTGCACCTGCTCACCCGCCACCTGAGTCGCAATCTGCTCCATCTCCGGCATATGACGATGCGACCCCACCGCGTACGCGAACAGGTTCTCGTTCATATTCGGATAATGAAAAGCTGCCGAAGGATTCTTTCCCGCGCCCGACACACCCGTCACCGCGTTTACAATAATCGACTTGGTATTGATAAGACCGTTCTTCAGCAGCGGCGCAATTGCCAATATCGCCCCCGTCGGATAGCAGCCGGGGTTCGCAACTAACTTTGCCCCCTTTATCTGCTCGCGAAACAGTTCCGGCAACCCAAACGCCGCCACCGGAAGATTCTTCGTGTCCGTGTGCTTGACCTCGTAAAACTCTTCATAAACCGTAACGTCTTTTAGCCGGTAGTCCGCACTGAAATCGATCACCTTAACGCCCGTTTCTAACAGCTTCGGCACATACCCCATCGAAACCTTATGCGGCAGACAGCAAAGCGCCACATCCGCCTTTTCTCCCAACTTATCCAACTTCAAAGGCTCAATGCGCATATCGCATCTGCCCTTCAACTGTCCGAACACATCACTCGCCAATCCGCATTCTTCCGGCAGTGCCGTAAGATAAACAAGCTCCGCCTCCGGATGTCGAAGTATTATCTCAATCGACTCAAGACCCGTATACCCGCTTGCACCGATTATCGCAACTCGTACCATGACCAACCCTTTCAGCACAAAAAAACAACCGCTGAATCAATATTTAGCCCCGGCCGCTGGCCGGGGTTATTAACGCCCCCGAACAGCGGTTCCTTGTCATCCCAGCGAAGCTTGTCCCTGCGAAGGCAGGGAGATGGGATCCACATTTTGCAGTTTGCATTTTACGTTATTCTTCGGGTGCCACGTTCAAACTTGTTTGGACGTGTCTTCACAGCCAAACCTTCCTGTAAAAAAACAACCGCCGAAAACGTCTCCCGGCGGCTATTGTAATAATCCAAAATCCAATTTGCAAATCAACGCTTCGAAAACTGGAACTTTCGCCTCGCCCCTCTCTGGCCGGGCTTCTTCCGTTCGACCATCCTCCCGTCACGCGTCAGGTATCCACCATCGCGAAGCACCTTCAGCAGGCCCTCATCGTAATTCTTAAGCGCCCTTGCTATCCCTAACATCGTAGCACCGGCCTGCCCGGTCGTGCCGCCGCCTCGAACGTTCACGAATATATCAAACGCCTTGACCTTGTCCGTGGCCTTGAGTGGAGCTACTACTGCATCCCTGTCCTGCCGACGAGCAAAGTAATCATCTACTTTTTTCTTGTTGACTAACAGCTTGCCTTTGCCCGGCCGGATTCGCACCCGCGCAACACTCCGCTTGCGTCTGCCAGTGCCCCAGATATAACCGCCTTTATCCGGCCGAGTCTTATCCTTCGGCTCCTTCGCCTCCTTCTTTTCCTTCGCCGGGCCCTTCGCCTTGGCGGATTTGGCCTTCGACTTGCCCACGCCCACTACTACGCTCGGGTCAACAAGAGGGGTTTTTTCTTCGGTTTTAGCCATATCTCAAATCTCTATCAAAACGTCACAATTCGAGTTTTTCCGGTTTTTGCGCCCCGTGGTCGTGCTCCGGACCCCGAAAAACCTTCAACTTCTTCAGCATCTGCCGACCCAATTTACTCTTCGGAAGCATCCGCCGAACCGCTAATTCTATCACCCTCTCCGGCTGTCTGGCAAGCATATCCTCATACGATATTATCTTCTGACCGCCGGGGTAATGCGTATAATGTTGATACTCTTTCGTCTCCGCCTTATCGCCGCTAACCCTTATCTTCTCGGCATTTACGACAATTACGAAGTCGCCCGTATCCACGTGCGGCGTATATATCGGCTTCGTCTTACCCATCAAAATCGGGGCGATCTTCGCCGCCAACCGGCCCAGAATCAGCCCATCGGCATCCATTACATGCCACTTATGCTCGACAGCCTCTTTTTTCGCCACAAAACTCTTCACAATAACGTCATACTCCCACTATTATTCCCGAAACCGTAGAATTATACCCCCCATTTCTGACCTGTCAACCATTTTTAACACAAAAATTCCACCAAATATACAATCTTGAGCGAAGCGAAATCTTGAGCCTTGCGAAATCCCGACCCCTCGGGGCCGACCCCTCGGGGCCGACTTGTCGGGGTCAAATCCTCACGTCCACCGTCTTCTGCTGAGCGAAGCGAAGTCCCGACTCGTCGGGGTCCTCCGTTTACTATCCACCCAACCGGCTGCCTGCACCCGCGACTTCGTCGTAATCCTTCAGAATCCGCTCATCTTTTTGCCCGCAGAATCCATTGATGACCAGTATAGCTGCGCAGTTAGCACAGAATCCCGGCACAATCTCATACAGATACCCGCCCAGGCCATCATGGGCAAAACGGTTCTTTTCACCACCTTCCCCAGTCAACACATAGGCAGTATTGCTCAGCGTTTCCTTCTTAACACAACCCGCTGGGCGTAACAAAACTCAGTACCAGCCACTTACGAAGACCTCTACAGAGTCAGGTCTTTAAGCTCGCCGCCTTTTTTCTTGATTTCGTCGTAGTAAATCTGAAACCGCTCCTTCAGCGCGTTTACGGATTTACTCAAGTTGCTGATATCGGCTGTAAGGGCTTGCGCTTCCTTGCCGAGCTTCTCGGTGATGGGAATTTTCGCCAGGGTGTCGGTGAACTTTTTAATCTCATCTTGCTTGGCCATCAGCGCATCTTTGTACTTTAGCGCGAGTGACCTGAGCTGTTCAACATCCATCTTCGCTGCTTCGGCCTTGATTTCGGCGACCGACTTGTTTTCATCAGCTTTTTGCGAGCCTGAACCGCCCTTCTTGCCACAGCTTTGCACCAGAAGCACACACATGAGTAAACTTATTGCCAGAACTACTTTTCTCATTTTGACGCCTCCCAAATAAGCTCTTCTGTAAAAATTGTAACAGACTTCCACAGCCGGATTGTACACCCGCCCAAACGATTTGGCAAATAGAAAGGCCATCAACTTTTGCCCACGTCCCCAAAGAGGGGGGGGTGAATTTGGTGTGTAGAGTTTGTAGTGAGCTTGTGTAGGATTTCAGCGTTTTCTCAACACAACCACGCCCAAGCCGAGATGTAAGAGCGTGGAGGGTTTTTTATCGAGATTTTTTTACCCGGTTGCGACGAAAACGAGTTCCTTTTCGTAGTCCGGTTTGCTCCCTGGGGCCCCGGCCTCGCCGAATTATCCTGATACGATCTGATCCGTATAAACACCGGCCTGAAATCAGTTGGGCTTCAATTTCAAGCACAACTGCACCGTTATCCGGGACAGCGGCCATCAACTCTGACTTATCGAAGACCATAAACAATTTTTGCGAACCATTCACAGTCATCAGGTGGCTAAAGTGCGGCTCAATTTCACCCGGATAAAGCCAAAACGACCCATCAATATCTTCCCCATCAAAACCTGCTGGGAGTTGAACGACAGCTAAGATTCGCGTCATACGGCTCTTGCGATTTATCACCCTCGGCATGACTCGCAAATCCACTTCTATACCTTCGATGACCTCTATAACGCATGAGTTAGGCTCCGATACTTCTACACCGTCATCGACTGTTAATTCAATGGTATGCAAACCGACCGGCAATTCGATGATGGGGCTGACACCGTTTGCATCGAAAACGGTACCCTCAATCTCCCATGTCCACAGATACTCGAGTTCATCACCATCGGCGTCGGTTGAACCGGAACCATCCAGTTCAATCTCCGCTACGCCATCCCTGCATAAATATACAATCTGGTCATCTCCCGCATCTGCTACGGGCGGTGTATTGGCCGGTTCGGCGGCTAAAGCAAGGCTATGTAAACGGCCAGTTGCGATGGTGATAAAGCCGCTATTGGGTGCGGGGACATTGCACTGGCCAAAGTCTTTCCTTCCCCATGCCTCGACAGAGCCATCATCTTTGAGGCCCAGGCTATGGCTAGCACCCGCTGCGATGGCGGTAAAGCCGCTATTGGGCGAAGAAACATTGCACTGGCCAAAGACATTGTTTCCCCAGGCCGCGACAGAGCCATCATCTTTGAGGCCCAGGTTGTGCCAATCGCCCGACGCGATGGCGACAAAGTCATTTCCCGTTGGCGTGTCTCTGACTTGGCCATGGTCCCAGAAGTCGCCGTCGTCGTTGATGCCCCAGGCGACGACAGAGCCATCTTCTTTGAGGCCCAGGCTGTGGAGAAAGCCCGCCGCGATGGCGATAAAGCCGCTATTGGGCGCAGGGACATTACACTGGCCACCGTCATTCCATCCCCAGGCCGCGACAGAGCCATCATTTTTAAGACCCAGGCTGTGGCGACTGCCCGCCGCGATGGCGATAAAGTCGCTATTGTGCGCGGGTACATTGCACGGGCCAAAGTCATTCCTTCCCCATGCCTCGACAGAGCCATTATCTTTGAGGCCCAGGCTGTGGGACCAGCCCGCCGCGATGGCGATAAAGCCGCTATTGGGCGCGGGGACATTCCGCTGTCCATAGTTATTGTGTCCCCAGGCCTCGACAGAGCCATCTTCTTTTAGGCCCAGGCTATGCAACTCGCCCGCCGCGATGGCGATAAAGCCGCTATTGGGCGCGGGGACATTCCGCTGTCCATAGTTATTGATTCCCCAAGCGACAATCGAACCGGTTTGGGCAGCTTGTGCCGACAGAGTACCGAATGCCCATAGCAGGCATGTCCAAGCCAAAGCCAACGTTTTCATTGTTTTCACTCCTTCCAAATCGAGTTGTCCCCCACGTTCAAACTGATTATACTGCATATTGGCTCGGAGTCAAGCTTTTTTGAGGCCAAACAGCCCAAATTGTTGCAAAGTGCCCCTTTTGCCCATGAAATACATGTACTGAGATTCTTTCCTTCGATAAACTCAGGATAAACTTGCTTCGCTTCAGAATGACGCAGGGATATTAAAAATCAAAGTGCAAAATTGTGGAACGCTTACTTCTTCGCTCTGCGAGCTATGAAGTACAAGTCGCGTGGCTGTTTAGTCCCTATCCGCTAAACGCTGCACGCTGAACGCTGATTATACGCAATACGCTTCACGATACACGAGATACGGTTTAATTTGCGGAACACTCAATAATAAGCTTTGGTTGTTTGTTGTGGAAGGCTTCGCCGGAATAGAAGCCTGAATAGTCCTTGACGGCGTCGCCGTTGGTACGCTGTGTGAAATAGACCTTGAGCTGAGTAGTTCCGTTTCTGTTGATATTTGTCCGGCCGGCGGCGTTGAAATCGCTCGAGGTCATTACAAATTCGGCGCCCGGGTCCGTTGCGAACGACGCGACGGCGTCAGCGTCGCCAACAGCCTCCCAGTCATTAGGGTCAAGACCGACATCGCCAAATGATGGATTGGCGATATCGACATTGCACGTGCCGCCCCAGCCGAACGGGTCCTGGCCATATGCGTCGCCGCGGGTCATTTCAAGCCTGACGGCCTGTATCGTGTAATTGGCGGGAATAGTCGAGGTATCGAACGACAGGATGTTTCTGTAAGACTCGCCGCCCGTATTATCGCCTAAGCGCAGGGATTCATCACCGGCGTTGCCGGTATTTGCTCCGTCACCGGCGGTTCCGGAGCCGTCATCATAAACCCTGCCATCTTCCGCTGCGGTGCTACAGAAGACCAGCGTCGGTGTGGCGGTGTCGTAGGTAACGATAAATTGGGGCCTATATTCCGGCGTGCCGATTTCTGCGGAATAGAAGCCTAAGTAGTCGCTTATATTGTTGAACGAGATTGGCGTTTCGAAGTAAATCCTCATTTGGGTGGTGCCGTTTTTGTTGATATTGTTTAAGCCGCCGGCGTCGAACTCGGTTGAGACCATTGCGCTGTCGGGGCCCGGGTCTGCTGCGAAAGACGCCACAGCAACGGCATCTGCAACAGCCTCCCAGTCGGCCTCTTCCAGTGCGACGGCACCGAAGGAGGGATTGGCGACATCAATCAGACAGCTCCCGGCCCATTCGAACGGGTCCTGGCCGGACCATAGTCCGCGGGTCAGTTGCAGCCGGGCCGATAGTATGACTGCATCGGCGGGTATGTATGATGTGTCGAAAGATACGACGCTTCGATAACCTTTGTTCTGGGAGTGGTCGCCGAGGCACAGGGCCCTGCCGTCGGAATCGTCGTCGTCGCCGTCTTCGCCTGTACCGGCCCCGTCATCCCACACGCGCCCGTCATGGTCTGCTATGCCGGTGAAGGTGTCTTGTATCTCGACGATGGTTTCGCGAACGAGCCAGTGGGCGCTGAAGTTACCGAAGTCAGAGATATTGACCTGAGTATCGCGGTCGAGGTCGGTGCCGTAGCACCACATTGTGGTTGGGCAATCGTTATCGAGCCAGTGTGAGGCCAGCAGTACGAGGTCGGTCACATTGACATAAGTGTCTTCGTCGAAATCGGAACAGAAGGCGAAGTTAGACAGGTCAGTTTGAGCAAAGTCGGCCGGCAAAGAGGCTCCATCGGAAAGACCAGCCAAACCATCGGCGGCATCGATATTGAGGTACGTGATTCGAATTGTGCCTTCAAAGAACATTTCAATCTGAAAGCTGTTTGAATTTGCAGCGCCCGCTTCGGGGACATCGCGGAAGGTTACAACAACCCTGTCGGTCAACTGCTTCCAGGTGATATCGCCGCCGGTGGAGGGGTCAAGGTCATCAAAGAGCGCGGAAATTCGCATGATTGCGAAATGGTCGCCGAGGGTCTCGGCGGGGTCGGTATCATCAGAATCAAAGGTGATATAGCCGTTGCTGCCAATGTGGAAAGAGTCGAATGTAGAGCCATAGAGGCCGACCTGCTTACCGCCGGTAAGGGTCAGCAGCAAAGAATCATCGTCGCCTAAGGTCAATGTCGCGGGGTCATTGGGTTCAGTGGGAAATTGTGCGGTGTTTTCACGACAAAGCGTGTAGAAGCAGGCCGAGCCATCGGGAATAAAGGTGAACATTTTGTTGTCCAGGTCATTATTTTGTGTATCGAATAATTCCGTGAAGTACTGGACTACACTTATGAATACGGTGGCTTCGTTGGAATCTCCACCTGCAGGCGGCAGGCCGCCATCGTCGGCAATGAAATCAAACTCATCGGGTCCGACGTAGTCCCGTTGAGGAGTATAGATGACCTGATTGTCATTGTTTGGCAGTTCGTATTCGATGGTTTCGATTGTGCCGCCCTCAGAATCAGTCAGCGTGCCATGGCTCGGCAGTGAGGTAATGATAAAGCTGAGCACCCCGGGTGGGTCGGGCAATCCGTCGTCGGTTGCTTGTAACTCTATCGAGACGGGCAGATTCATACTCGCAGCGACAGTTGCGCTGTCGGCGTCAGGCGGCGATGAGGAAACACAAGAAGTTGTCATTGAAAGGGCGGGGTCGCCGTACAGGTTGATGCCTACCATGTTCATCCAGGACGAACCACCCCAGGTTGTGTCGAAATTGGCCCGGCACCAGTTGAGAGCGGCAGCGGCGCGGTCGTTATCCGCCGCCATTCGGCTGAAGATATAATATGCATGGGAAGCGTTATCTGCATAAGTCAGGCCGACGCTTGGGTCCCAGGAGCCAATCCCATACCAGGTCACCCTTGTTCCGGCGAAAGTTGCTATCGCACCGTTTTTCAGCAGGCGATGCGCGAGGTTGTTTGTGTTTTCCGGATGGGCGACCTCACAGGCGACGGGCACAACAAAGGAAGGATGAGCGTCGTCCAACTGGGAACAGTAGCTGGTGCTGAACAGTGTGTACCATGTTGTTTCATCGTGAGCAGGATGATTGCCGGTTACGTTTGGGTAGGCCGAGTCGCTTGTCCAGCAGAATCGGTAAGCGATGGTTTCATTACCGTGTCCCCACCATGTGACAAAGCCGTATTGATTCTGCCACTCGGAAACGAGGTTGCTTACGGTAAGCGGCGCGTCACAAGCGGTCAGCGAATACGCGGAGCCATCGCTGTAGACACCCTCTTCTTCGTAGAGCGTGTAAGAGCCGAATCCTTCTGATGAAGCCAGTGATTTAATCTCCTGACCCCAATCAGCCCCAAATGTGCGGTCACTGGCAGAGGAGATGTCCTCAATATCATCTGCGTCTCCATCGCCGTTATTGTCCTGTGGTCCAAAATTCGATACGGCGGCGGCAATGAGGACCTTGTCCCGCCAGGCGCGGTCGCCGGTTTCGGAGGAGTAGTCAATGGTTTTTTGTAAGAACGCATCGAGGTCGGTGTATGAGCCGTAGAATGGGATTCTTCCCACCTGCAGTTCGCAAATTTTGTCGGCACCGCCGGCACGATAATCGCCACTGTATTCTCCGTAGTAGCCGTCGCCGTCATAGTCCCAGGTGTTACTCAACTCGGCAAAGAACATATCGCTTGGAGCTTCTTCGTAATCATCGCCGGCGCCGTGTCGGGGATAGCACATCTTCATTGGGATTGAAGTCGAAGAGTCAAAGGTCGAAGGATGAGGGTCGCCTATCAGCAGGACGTATTCGATTCCATCAGTAGGATAATGGGATTGGAGCCAATCGCGAATATTGTCGGCGCGCTGGTCGGCGGTGGCTCCGGAAAGATAATGCGTATCATCTGCGGATTCAGCCTGGGTAACAACCTTAACCGTGTGTCCGCAGTTTTCTTTGCACACAATGAAGGCGGCAAGTTTCGTACTGGTGTCGCGAATCGTATTTGTGGTAATAATGACATAATCGGTGGTTGGGCCTGCAGCCGGAGCCGGGGCAGAATAGAACTTGTCGTAGTCCCGGGAGTTGACGGTTCCAGGCAACAGGTTCGGCAGAAGACCGGATGTTGCGAGGGTGTCGGCGGCGCCGGCGTCGGGGGCGACTGAAATTTCGGCAGTTGCACCGGCGAGGAGACGAAGCTTCTTTCGGACGGGATTATAGGCATTTAGCCAGACCCTGAGCCGGGCGAATTTTAATTGGCGAAACTGGCCGACGGAGACTATTTCAACGGGCTGTTTCGGGAAAAATTCATCTTTGTTGTAAACAGAAGTATCCCGGCCTGCGACGATGAGGGATGGGTCTTTTTGGGCCCAGTCGAACACATATTTGCCTGCGTCCCAGGTTGCAGCCGGCGGCGCAGGAGGTATTTCGTATTGGCCTGGCAGGTCGTGCCAAACAGCATTCTTTAGCCCGGCCTGGAGCGAGTTCAGATTGGCGCCGGCAGGCAGCAAGACCCGGACCACCGAATACGCAAGCAGAGGCTCGCCGGGACGAGCACCGTAGGCGGAGCCGGTCAACGCTGTGATGGGGGCAGCTTTGGTATCGACCGGGGGGACAACAATTTCAAACTCTATCACGGTCCGGCCGGAGGGACCGGTTTCGGCGTACGGTCGGGGCAGGTGCCTTACTACCGTTTGAGCCCATGCGTTACTACCGGAGCATAAAAGCAGAGCCGGAAGCAGTGCCGCAATCATCAGTCCACAGACATTGCTGCAGGAACGATACCGTGCCTTGATGTAATATCGATCGGCCAATACGGCTCTCCGATTTGGGCCTCATTTATCACTACGAGAAAGGGCTGCAAGTGTGCAACTTACAGCCCTGCCGGTTACAAGTATGCCCGTAGTCTTATAACTCACAAACTAAACGTGGAAGGTTTAGTCTATCGAGTATTCAATTAAGAGCTTCGGTTTTCGGGTTTCGACTGCTTCTGCCGACCAGAAGCCCAAATAGTCGGACGCGCCGTTATCGTTACGCGGCGTTGTGAAGTAAACCCTCAGTTGAGTCAGGCCGTTGAGGTTAATATTCATTCGACCTTCGGCGCTGAACCTGCCTGATACCCAATAGTCGCCCTCATTCGGATCCATCGGAGCGCTTGTGAAAGATGCGACGGCGGGAACCGTAGCGGGCGCGTGCCAATCCTGGGCTTGCAACTGTTCGCTGGTGTAGAAGTAGGGATTGGCAAGGTCAATATTGCATGTTCCACCCCAGTTGAATGGGTTAAGGCCGGTTTTCATGCCACGGGCCAACTTCAGCATGACTCCCTCTATTGTATAATTGGCGGGGAAGACCGATGTATCGAATGAGACAATAGTTCGATATCCCTCATTGCCGGAGTAATCACCCAGGCGAAGGGCCTTGTTGTCGGCATCATTCTTTATTCCATCACCGGTACCGGCTCCGTCATCATATACCCGCCCATCATGTTCAGCTATGCCGGGTATAGCCATGGTTGGTGTGCGTGAGGTGTAGCGAACTATCAGTTGTGGCCTCTTATCGAGATGTACTTCCTGTTCAGCCGAATAGAAGCCCAGGAAGTCATTTCTGCCGTTAACAGAGCGAGCCACTGTAAAGCGCACTCTCAACTGAGTGGGGCGGTAGGTGTTAACCAGGGCTAATCCGGCGGCATTAAAGTCGGTTGAGATTATCGGGTTTTCCGGCCCCGGGTCCGTAGTGAATTGGGCGATGTTATAAGCATCTGCCGGGTTATACCAATCACTACCGTCTGAGTCTGGGTCTTCGGAATCGCCGAAATAGGGGCTGGCAATATCAATCACACAATTCCCGCCCCACCCCTCGAAGGGACTTGTTCCCTCCTTCGCACCACAGGTCAACTGAACCTTAGCGGAGATTATTTCAGCATCGGTCGGGAGGGATGAAGTATCAAAGCCCAGCATGATTCGGTAGCCCTGATTTGTAGAGTAATCGCCAAGACGCAGGGCCTTGTAGTTACTGTCATCTTCGTCGAAACCGAATTTGGCAGTGGGGGGAGCGTGACCGTCTCCATCATCCCAGAGACGGGCATCATGCGGAGGAATAGGAATAAATATATCTTCAACTTCAATTGCCGCTGAACTACCCTGAGCGACGGCTGAAGCCGGGGCCGAATACTGGGTTTCATTCTTGTTCGGCGACATATCACGTGCCTTGACCTGATAGGTATATTGTGCTCCGGAGTCAAGTTCGGTATCTGTGTAGATTGGGCTGAGCTGCCAATTGCTGTTATGTGTGGGCAGGGTGACGTTTTTGAAGAGGTATTCAACTCCGCTCGGGTCGGAAGCGGTCGTCGCGGTCATTATTATGGAATTAGCCCCTGCTATTGCATTAGGCTCCGAGGCCCAGGTCAGAGTATTGGGTTCAGGCGGAGTCAGGTCAAACTCAACGCCGTCGAGCCAACAATCAGCTAACACACCAAAATCGATGTTGTTAACAGTCCCGTCGCGAACAGGCGGAGCGATGTCGGCGTTATCACAGTTTTCGCCGGAACAGTCATCGCGCATCCAGTTCAGGGCCATAATCCACAGGTCCGGCATAGTAACCTCACCGTCGCCATTGATGTCACATATAATATCGACCGGGGGGGATGATAAAGGCTGTGCATCGTATACATAGGTTGTATAGACACCCGTATAGGTACGTACTTTGATATTATCAACCAGGAGAACCTGGTCGAGGAGCCAACTGCCATCCAGGAACAGAATAATCTCAAGGACCTCTTTGTCACCGAAGAGATTCTTTGCCTCTTCGATGGTCGAGTTAATAGGCCCGCCGAATTGAGACAGGTTAACCCTGTGGTCAGCAGTGTCCATTAAATTACCGGTGTTGCCTCTTTCCGCCCAATTGGGGTCTTGCTCGTCAATATACCAACCGTTATGAACGGGTTCGTCCATAAAGTCCGGTGGTGTGCCCCAATATATAAATGCATACTTGTCGTTCGGGTCAATAACGTGACTGTCATTCCAGTCAATCAGGATACTGAATCGCGGTGAATTGCCTCCGAACGAGCCTTCTGTCATTTCGAAATCCGAGCTGAGTTCGTTCATATCGTTGAACGTCATAGGCTCGGGAGGGTAAAACAAAATACTCGCCCATGGAGGTGCCTCATCCTGGAGTGACTCGAGCTTAACAACCCACGGATTGTACTCTGGGCCTTCCTGGACGATGGAGGCCTTGTCAACAAGCGTCCAGGTTTCATTCGGCTCCGGCGGTGGCGGGCCCGGCGCGCCAAATGCGAAAAGGGCTTCAATCTCGGAGTGCTCCGCCTCGCCCTCATAACTAAATATGATGTTTCCGGTGAGCATGAAATCTTCGTAGCCAAGTCCTCTGATTGTGGCATAGGTATGAACATCGCTGCTGGTAAGATCGCTGACGTCGTCAGGACTGCTGCCGTTGACTTTCAGGTTGCTTATGGTACACGCGCGTCCACTGCTATCGCTTTTGGCCATCAGGTACACCTTGTCCATGCCCATGCCGGCGTACTCCTCATAATCGTAAGAAAGTGTCGGAGCGTAGCCGAGAGTAAAGTCGACCGTTCCTGTTTCTTTGGCGAATGTAAGCACAAAAGTATTGTTCGGTTCACCGTACAGCCAAGTCTCCGGGTCGCTGGAATTTGGCCAGATGTAATTGTTATCCAGCACAACCGGAGCAAACCCCCCAGCCTCGGTTCGAATTCCAATCTCCCAATCACCGTAGGCGCCGGGCGAACTGCCGACACGAGTATCGACCAGATTCTTGTAGATAAGAAACGGCCCCCAACTCTTCTTACTTACTATTACGTTAGACATTGAGGTGTTAAGGGGTGGGCCGAACTCAATAAGTTCGACATTATCAAAATATATGGTCATGATCTCATCAGACCCAATCCATGTGTCGCTCAGGTAGGTAAATAACCGGAAACTTTCCAACTGGTCTCGCACGATGGTGGAATTGGCGAACTCGTCTTGAATGTTATAGTAGGTCTGATTGAGGTAACCGGACACGTCCGTCACATTATCAAAGTAGAGCACGAACGTGTGCCAATCGGGGTCGTTTTTGGGAAGGTCGATATTGTTTGCCTGCCAGACCCTGTCATCGTCCCCAAATAGATTGGGGCCGTCGATTGGTCTGGTACCATTGTTATCCAGCCGGGCGTAAAGTTTACAATGAGGGGAGGTCGAGGCTGAACTGGTCACTTTGACATCAAACCTGATGCCCAGAATGTCGGTCCAATCCTCCGGGTCGGTCATATCGAGAAAGATATCAAAGTAGCTTAGACCATTTGGCTCAGCATTTGGCTGACTGCCGTCAAATGTCCATTCGAGCACCTTATTGTTCGGATCGCAAGGGTCCGTCACAATCTGCAGCGGCGTCTTGGCATCCGCGGAGGTGTCGGGCGGATCCTGACCGAATCCACCTTCGTGCTCCCCATCGCCCGGGTTATTCTGATAAAACCACGTTCGCCCTGAACCACCTTCAAAATCATCCAGAAGAATTGTGACGCCATACCCCGTTGTCGCCAGAATGGTGATTCCCACTATTGCGCAAAGGACGCATATTCTTTTCATCGTACTCCTCCGTTTTTTTTTAGTGACCAGGACCACTTTTTCCAGAGCGGGCGGCGGTCGGAAAACTACCTGTCTTTTTACAACGGAGTAGCTTTAGAGCTACCCCACGCACATTTTATAGAGTGTGAGCTACGAAGCGATGCCTGGCCGAATCTTCACACCTCCTTGTGGTCACCCGACCCCATAGATGCACGTGGCCGCACAGAGTGCGTCCTCTTACACTTGCAGTTACCCGAGGAAAGTCTGAAATGAAATCAGCACCTTCCTCCTCACAACTCTATCCTCGGCATTAGTATAACCAGTAACCGCCCAAGAATCAAGAAAAAAGTATTTTTTTGTGGTAATATTTTATAAGGGATGGTTATTGAGGGTAATCTCCGCAATCAGGGTAGGAATTGTAGTATGTTTTCAATTTGAGGGTATGGGCAGAAGCTAAGTATATGCTTGCCTGACATGCGAACATACACTCAACACAGGCGCTTGCTTTGTTGGCGATAATTAAAGACTGTTTGTGTTGTGTTCAGTTTGCAGGTTTTGAGAAGTGGTTTATGCACGCCAGAGGAATGTGAAACGTTCCTTTGACGGCTGGTGCCGGTTACGGCTGAAGTGCGGTTTTGCGATTTTTCGCTTGCAATCAGGCCCTGGTCGTGGTATATTATTGATAATTGAGGAGCGGTGAGGAAGCTTGGGGGATATTCTAAGCTTTCGGAGCCTGGTTTTTATAACATGGATGTTTGAGGTGGGTTGTGCGCCTTTGGTGCCAAGGGTGAGAGAGGGTGTTTGTCCAAATGGTGACGAGAGTGATGAGTGGGTTGTCAACAACGACCAAAGAGAAAACA
>SDBT01002148.1_pt1 | contig 35135 bp, 35 predicted proteins | sample 2277101 | NCBI WGS metagenome assembly SDBT01 (sample SAMN10404973, study PRJNA504765) | marine sediment metagenome | isolation source: marine sediment core GS10_PC15, 103 cmbsf | place: Arctic Ocean: Southern Knipovich Ridge | collected 2010 | reverse complement strand
GATTACGCATTTGATGATCAAGGAAATTTCTCTTTTGGGATACCAGATCATACGTTATTTGAAGGACAAAAATACGATCCAAATATCGGTATTTTTGGGATGGATATCTGTGTAACTATGAAAAAGTTGGGATATAGAATTAAACACAGACGTGTCGATCGAAGAAAGATACCGCATAGGCATCAAGTGAATAGCAAAGAAACCTCCAAATTTATTGCAGAGACATACGACGTGGAGGTTGTATCATGAGGATAAAAGAGAGGAAAAAAATATACGGGAGAATCGTAGGCTGTGAGCAATGCGGCAGAAAACGTGGCATTATACGAAGATACGGTCTTCATCTTTGCAGGCAATGTTTCAGAGAAAAAGCTGAAGAAATTGGGTTTAAGAAATATTATTAGGAGTTGATTGGACAATGTTAAACGATCCGTTAGCAAATGCATTATCTACCATAAAAAACGCAGAGACAAAAGGAATATCAACTTGCATGATTCGGCCTTCGTCTAAGCTCATTGGTAGAATTCTTAATCTTTTAAAAGAGAAAGGATACATTGGTAACTTCGAATTTATGGAGGATGGTAAAGCTGGTATTTTTCAAGTGGAACTTGTTGGATCTATCAATAATTGCGGGGTTATTAAACCAAGATATCCAATAAAAAGGAATGATCTCGATAAATGGGAATCAAGGTATCTTCCCGCACGAGATTTTGGTCTACTTGTACTTACAACAACAGAAGGCATTCTATCAAACGCTGAGGCAAGAAAGAAAGGTATTGGAGGGAAATTACTCGCATATATCTACTAACAAGGAGAATGAAAAATGGCAGCGGTAACAGAGATAAGAGAAAAAATCGAGATTCCAAATGGCGTGGAAATAACAATAGATGAAAAAACAGTTCATGTGAAAGGAGAAAAAGGCTCTCTTTCAAAAATGCTTTCCCATCCAAGAATCGGTATCACAGTTAAAAACAACATTGTTGAAATTTCTTGTTTGAATTTTCCAAAAAGAAAAGAAAAAGCATTAATTGGAACATTTAGAGCACATATTAACAACATGATACAGGGAGTTACTGAAGGATTTGAATATAAAATGAAAACAGTATTTGCCCATTTTCCAATAAAAACAAGTGTCGAAGGAGATGCATTTGTGATACAAAATTTTCTTGGGGAGCGATCACCGAGAAAGGCAATAATTCTTGATGACGTAACGGTAGAGGCAAAAGGGGAAAACGTAACGGTATCTGGGATAGATAAAGAAAAGGTTGGACAGACTGCAGCAAACATAGAACGAGCAACAAAAGTGAAAAAAAGAGACATTCGTGTATTCCAAGACGGCGTCTATATAATCAGTAAAAGAGGATAAAAAATATGACAAAAGAAAGCGTTATCAAAAAATTTACCTCCCTTAATGGAGTTGGAAATGCAAAAGCAGAACTCCTCTATACTAGTGGATTTGATTCAATTGATAAACTGAAAAATGCTACAGTTGACGATTTAAAAAATATCAAAGGAATTACTGAAAAAAATGCAAAAGACATCCTCAGTCAATTAAAAGAAACAGGGGAAAAAGAAACAAAACCAAAAACCAAGGCAAAACCTAAAGAAACAAAAAAAGAAGAAACATCTGCTCCAGCTGAAGAAAAAACAGAGGAAGAACAAATTGGAACGATAGAAGAAACAGTGGAAATAATTGGAGAGGAAGAAGAGGAAACATACAAGGTAAAGAAAAAGCCAAAGCTAAGTGAAGAGCAAAAAGAAAAACTACAAGTTAGACGACAGATAAAGAAGAGAACGCCAACGTTTCTGAGAGAGGAATGGTTTCGATATAAACGAATTCCAAAGAATTGGAGACGGCCAGATGGGATAACCTCAAAAATGCGAATTAATTTAAAATACCGCCCTAGTAAAGTACGAGTTGGTTTTCGAGGGCCAAAAGAAGTTCGTGGACTGCATCCCTCAGGTTTTGAAGAAGTTATGATCTATAATGTAGCTGATCTCAACAACATTGATCCAGAAAAACAGGCAGCAAGAATTGGCGGTACCGTTGGAACGAAAAAACGCCTTGAAATTGCAAAAAAAGCAGAAGAGTTAGAAATTAGAGTACTTAATATGAGGGTGTAAAAATGACTGATCTGCGAAATCAACGAAGAATAGCCTCATCTCTTCTGAAATGCGGTGAAAACAGAGTCTGGATGGATTCAGATAGAACAGATGAAATCGCAAAAGCAGTCACGAGAGGTGACATAAGGATTCTTATCAATGGCGGGGCTATAAAAAGCAAACAGATTCGAGGTATTTCAAGAGGGCGTAAGAAATTTATTCAAAAACAGAAAGATAAAGGAAGAAGAAAAGGCCATGGTTCAAGAAAGGGAGCAAAATATGCCCGTTTGCCAAGAAAAGAACGATGGATAAGAACAATACGTCCGATACGAACATATTTACGTCAATTACGAGACGATAAAACAATTGAAAAAAGCATTTATCGTAAATATTATCGTAAGGCAAAAGGTGGCGAGTTTCGCAGTAAACACCATCTTAGAACGCGTATGACATCTGACGGTTTTTTAAAGGAGGATAAACAATGAAAGCAGGTCCTCGCTATCATGTTAAACCAAGAAGGCATCGAGAAGGAAGAACAGACTATCGGAGAAGATTACGACTTCTTAAATCCAGGAAGACCCGTATCGTTGTGAGAAAATCTCTTAAAAATATTAGCGTACAATTCGTTGAGTACAGTCCAGGGGGAGATAAGATTATTATTTCAGTTCTTTCAAGTGATCTTGTTAAAGACTATAACTGGAAATATTCTGTTTCTACAACGCCTGCAGCGTATCTCACAGGTCTACTTGCTGGGAAAAAAGCAAGAGAGAAAGGAGTAAAAGAAGGAATACTTGATATAGGACGGTATCGACCAACACGTGGCAATAAACTTTTTGCGACATTAAAAGGTGTTGTTGACGCAGGAATACAATGTCCCTATGATGAAGGAATAATACCATCTGAAGATAGAATCCTCGGGAAGCATCTTGATGATAAAATTGCTCCGTTAACAGGAGAAATAAAAAATAAAATTATAGGAGGCAAATAATGGCACCAAGAGGTCGTAGCAAACGAAGCGGTAGAAGACCACCCCGTAGAAAAGATAAACCTGATCAGGCAAAATGGGAACCAAAAACTCGACTTGGGCAAATGGTCAAATCAAAGGAAATATCTACAATGAATGCTGCATTAACTTCAGGGCTTCCTATCAGGGAACCTGAAATCGTTGATATATTACTTCCGGAAGTTGAAGATGAAGTTATTGATGTTAAAATGGTCCAACGTATGACGGACTCTGGGCGAAGAATAAAATTTGTTATCACTGTTGTTGTTGGAAATAAAGATGGTTTTGTTGGTCTTGGTCAAGCAAAAGGAAAAGAAGTGGGATCAAGCATTAAAAAAGCAATTGATAATGCGAAATTAAATATTATTGAGATTCGAAGAGGATGCGGTTCTTGGGAATGTGGTTGTAAAAAACCTCATACTGTGCCTTTTGCAGTTACAGGTAAAAGTGGCTCTGTGGAAGTAACATTTAAACCTGCTCCGCATGGAATTGGTCTTGCTACAGGTGATGTGGCAAAAAAAATATTAAATCTTGCGGGAGTACATGACTGTTGGGCATTTACAAGAGGGCAAACTCAAACTGTTGTGAATTATGCTAAAGCTGTTTTTGATGCATTAAAACAGAATGCTGAAACACGAATTACTGAAAGTGAGATTAAAAATATTAATATCGTCTTAGGAAGCATCGGACTACCACCAGAGACAACTAAATCAGATGAAATCAAGGAGGCGGCGTAAGTATGGTATTTGCAATTATACGAGTTAGAGGAATAGTTAATGTAAACCCTGATATTAAACGTACGTTAGAGCTTCTTCGATTAAAAAAAGTCAATCATTGTACATTGCTTGAGGAAAATAAGGTATACAAAGGCATGTTACAGATAGTTAAGGACTATACTACCTGGGGAGAGCTCGACAAAGAAACCCTTCCAAAACTCATAGGATCCAGAGGGATGCTTGTTGGCGATAAACAAATCACCGAGGAGTACATCAAATCTGCAACATCATACGATAATGTTGAAAAACTTTCACAAGCAATACTTGACAATAAGTTTAAATATAAGGAGATCCCTGATGTGAAACCATTGTTTCGATTAAGTCCGCCAAAAAAAGGATATGAAGGCATTAAAAGATCATTTAGGAACGGCGGAGCATTGGGATATCGCGGAAAAGAGATAAATAAACTGATCGGGAGAATGATATAAAAGATAAAAACAGCCAAAAAATTATTATATATAATATGTTTTATGGATAAAATGAGGGTATGAAACATGGAGGAAGTTCTGTATAATATTGAAATACACAAAGATATGGATGAGTTTCTGGGAAAAATATATTCGGATATCGATGGAGTAAAGGAGTTTAAAAACGACCGAATAGACAGACTATTACGAGACATTATCTTTGACATGCAACTTGCATTAGATGAATTTTCTAATCGCTCTGCAGATTTTGCAGAAGGAATCGATGAAATAAAATAAATACTCAAATTTTTAATAAATTATTATGACGTAAATAAAAAAAGATACATTTAATGACAATATTTTTAAATGTATCTGATATTTGGTGGTTCTACCACCTATATACCAGGAGGACTATCTTGGACTATACTCGATTTGAAAAAGCACGTATCATAGGCGCACGAGCATTGCAAATAGCAATGGGTGCACCTTCAACACTTGCCAAAATTCCAAAAGAGGTAATCGACCCTGTCGAAATATCCATGTTGGAGTTTGAAGAAGGAGCAATACCAATTACGGTGAAAAGAAAAGGAAAATAGTGAAGGAAAACTCTATGGCTGAAAAAAAAGAGAAAGAAAAAACAGAAAACGAATATAAAATGATGCTCTCTGAAGAAACCTACATGACATCAGGAGTGCATATCGGCACAAGACAAAAAACGTCAGACATCAAAGAGTTCATATACAAAGTACGAAACGATGGACTATACATAATCGATGTGAAGAAAACAGATGAACGGATAAAACATGCTGCAAAATTTTTAGTAAAATACGATCCCTCAAAAGTGTTAGTTGTTTCCGTTCGGCAATACGGACAAAAACCAGTACAAAAACTCGGTGAACACACTGGGATGCAGATTCTCGAAGGTCGTTTCAGACCAGGAATACTTACAAATCCAAATTCTAAAGATTTCTTCGAACCTGAAGCAATACTACTCACCGACCCGCTTGCAGACATTCAGGCGTTAAAAGAAGCAAAAAACATTGGAGTTCCTGTTGTTGCACTCTGCGACACCAATAATGAAACACGATACGTTGACTATGTCATTCCAACAAACAATAAAGGAAGACGAGCACTTGCACTCATCTACTGGCTACTCACAAGAGAAATACTTAAAGAACAAGGAAAAATTAAAAAAGACGACGAGTTTACTACAGAAGTAGAAGAGTTTGAAGCAGAAATCTAAATAAAACATTTTTTTTATTCATTATGTATACAAGAGTGGAAAGTGAGATAGCTTGGAAGTTAAAGTAAATGACAACATCATACTTGTTGGTACAGCACATATTTCAAAAGACAGCGTTGAAGAAGTAAAAAACGTCATAGAAAAATACAAACCTGATATCGTTGCAGTTGAACTCTGTAAAAGAAGACATGAAGCAATAACAAAAAAAGATCAATGGGAAAACACCCCGATCACTTCACTTTTAAAATCAAATAACGCGTATCTCATGCTTGCACAAACGTTTTTAGCATCCATCCAGAGAAGACTCGGGAAAGAATATGGAGTTGAACCAGGATCAGAAATGATTGCTGCAATGACTGAGGCAAAAAAACATAATCTCAAAGTAGCGCTGATAGATAGAGACATCTCCATCACTTTAAAAAGAGCATGGAAAAAGATGGGAATCCGAGAGAAATTTCGATTAACATGGGAGTTTCTCAAAGCAATACTTGGGTATGATGAGGAAGAATTAGAAGAACTCGATCTTAAAGAACTCATGAAACAAGACGTCATTTCTTCAATGATGGAAGAATTTGGCGCAATTGCACCAAGTGCCGCCACAGTTCTTATTCATGAACGAGATGAGTATATCGCTAAAAAAATTCTTGATGAAAGTAAAAAAGGAAAGGTTGTCGCCGTTGTCGGCGCAGGGCATATCCAAGGAATCAAAAAACATCTGGAAGCAAAAAAACTTGATGTTGATTTAAAAAAGCTTGAATATGTTCCTAAAAAACGATTTAGCATTTTAAAAGCTATTGGATATTCAGTACCTGTTGTTTTTGCAGCTGTGATAATTTGGATGCTATTTACCAAGGGACCAGATGCATGGACTGAAATAGCTGATATCTTCATCATATGGTTTTTGATAAACGGAGTTTTATCAATGATTGGAGCTATGATTGCTCGAGGGCATCCATTGACATGGCTAACTGCTTTTGTTGCTGCTCCGCTCACGTCTTTAAATCCTGCAATTGCTGCTGGTTGGGTCGCTGGCTATGTAGAATTTAAAATAAGAAAACCAGTGGTGAAAGATTTCCAAAACCTTAGTAAGATGGAAAGTACAAAGGATTTCTTTAATAACAAAGTCATACGACTTCTTATGGTTGTAGCACTTTCAAATCTTGGAAGCATGATTGGTACATTTGTAGCGTTACCAATTATCACAAGTCGCATATTTGGCTGATAAACTATTATGTTCAAAACATTCATAAGCTATAACATTAATTGAGGGTTGCATGCAGGAGAGAAGAAAAATTTATACATCATTTCATGACCTATCGCCAAGTGAATATATGTATTTTCCAAAAGGTACCCTTGAATCCGGCACTCCAGGAAAATTTAGTAAAACAGAAATAAAGCATCTTCTCCTCGCGATAGGTGTTTTAACACTCGCGTTTTCCTTTGCTTTTTCAGGAAACAGCATCTTTTCTGGTTTTAGTAATATACAAGCACTGCCGTTGGCATTCCCCATTGCATTTTTAGGTATTATTACTGCGTTTTTTGTTCATGAACTCTCCCATAAATTTATGGCACAAAAATATGGTCTTTGGTCAGAATTCAGGATGTATCCAAGAGGACTTTTACTGTCATTGTTTTTCGCCGTTTTTACAGGTTTTGTCTTTGCAGCACCTGGAGCAGTCATGTTTCGTGGTGAAACAAGAACCTATGAAATTGGAAGAATAGCTATCGCAGGGCCGTTTGCAAATATAGCGATTGCGGCAATAACATACCCACTCTATCGATTTTTTTTCTTTGAAACACCATTTGGAAAGATCTTAGGGTTTATCTGCCTAATTAATGCACTACTGGGAACATTTAACCTGCTTCCATTTGGGCCACTTGACGGCATGAAAGTAATACGATGGAATGGAATTGTCTGGGCTGCTTTGTTTATTATAGCAATAATTATGATGATTCTCATATTTCCAATTGCTCCCCTCTTTTAGAATGAAATCAAACTTCCATTACTACTTATAAAAAATATATGATGCAAACGTATATATCACTAATTTCATATAGTTAATCCAGATGAAAACATTAGGAGTCTATACCAAAGATTTTTCTCTTTATCATGATATTTTAAAAACATTAAAAAAACGTAAATTAGCCTATGTTTTACTATCATCTCCTAAAAACATTCCCAAAAAAATAGGAGTTGTATTAACATCTAAAGCAGAAAGTGATGAAATAAAAGCTCAAAAAATAGTATCTGCTGACACATTTAACACTGTTGACCACGCAGTAGACATGGCCTTAAAAAAATTAATTGGAAAGAAACTCTATAAACAGGTTTTTATTGGTATTGATCCAGGAGAACGACCGGGAATTGCTGTTGTCGGCAATGACATGTTACTACAAAAGACCCAAGTGAAATCTCCAGAGGACGTCATCAAAACGATAAAGCGGTTTTTAAAACTCTATCCGTCTGAAGAAACATGTATTCGAATAGGACATGAATCAATTCTCATACGAAATCGAATAATCAACTCACTCATTTCCCTAAATACTCCTATTGAAATCGTTGATGAAACAAGTACAAGCCATAATCAACAGACAGGACGCTCAGAAAGAGATAGAGAAGCTGCTGCAGCAATAGCATTACTCTCAGGAGGACGAGTGCAAACAACACTACCGCTTCAGCCGACAAGAGGTGCGATTAAAAACGTACAAAAACATAGCAGGGAGATTACAGAGGGTAGATATACGATTTCAGAGAAGACTGCAAAACAGGTTTTAAAAGGAGAACTGAGCCTACTCGAAGCAATTGAAAAAGAAAAATCAAAACCCAAACGTTTATGAACGGCTTTTCTATGCAAGCTCGGTAAGAGTAATGGAAAACAAATGTGCTCTGATTAGCGTTTTTAATAAAGAAGGAATAGTTGATTTTGCTAGAGAATTATCCAAGTTTAATATACAGATTATCTCTAGTGGGGGAACAGCAACGATTTTAGAGAATTCGGGAATTACTGTTAAAGAAGTATCGGATTTAACCGGTTTTCCTGAAATGCTTGATGGTAGAGTAAAAACTCTTCATCCTATTGTACATGCTGGAATTCTTGCAAGAAGAGACACAAAAGCCCATATGGACACCCTACTGCAACATAGCATACATACAATAGATTTTGTCGTCTGTAATCTCTACCCTTTTGAAAAGACGATACAAAAACCAAATGTTAGTATCGAAGAAGTCATAGAAAATATTGATATTGGGGGTCCGACACTAATACGTGCTGCTGCAAAAAACTACAAAGACGTCATTGTATTGACAAATCCTAAACAATATAATGAAATAATAGAAGTTCTGAAGTTAAAAAAAGAAATAAGTTTGGAACTAAGAAAAAAACTTGCAATTGAAGCATATTCTCATACCGCACAATATGACTCAATAATATCACAATATCTACAAAATAGATGGACTGAGGAGATATTATCTGAAAATCCTACGTTTACAATGAAAAAGATTCAAGATATGAGATACGGTGAAAACCCTCATCAAAAAGGAGCATTCTACAAAACACTTCCCATAGCTTCGGAACCCTGCATATCAAATGCAAAACAACTTCAAGGAAAAGAACTCTCGTTTAACAACATCCTTGATTCAGACTGTACTATTGAATGCATTAAAGAATTTTCAGATCCTACCTGTGTTATTGTAAAACATGCAACTCCTTGTGGTGTTGCAAGTTCGAATGATTTATTGCAGGCTTGGAAGGATGCCTATGCAACAGATAGTTATTCTCCATTTGGAGGTATTGTCGCATTTAACAGAGAAGTGCCAAAAGAGGTTGCTGAAGAACTCTCGGATTTCTTTTTAGAAGTAATCATTGCTCCATCTTTTAGTGAAAATGCTTTGAAGATATTTGGAAAAAAGAAAAAACTACGACTACTTGAGTTAAAAGGGCTTGATAAAAAAATAAAAAGAAAAGGCGTAAACTACCGAAGTGTTGTCGGAGGATTTCTTGCTCAGGAAAGAGACATCTGGATGAATGAAAAAAAGAACTGGAAAATCGTTTCAGAAAAAAAGCCATCGCAAGAAGATCTTAAGTCTATGGAATTTGCTGTAAAATGTGTCAAACATGTAAAATCCAACTCAGTTCTTTTTGTAAAAGACATGCGTACTGTTGCTATTGGTGGAGGGCAAACATCTCGTGTTGATGCTGCATGGATTGCAACACATAAAGGTAAAGATAACATCAAAGATTCAATTATGGCAAGTGATGCTTTTTTCCCGTTCCGTGATGCAGTAGATATTGCTGCAAAAGCAGGTGTGAAAGCCATTATTCAACCAGGTGGATCCATTAGAGACAAAGAAGTAATTGAAGCAGCAAATGAAAATGGAATTTCCATGGTTTTTTCAGGTCAGAGATATTTCAGACATTAAACAACTAAACGTTCTTAAAGGGAACTTTATATCTATAAACGATGCAGTTTAATATTAACTTCAGAGATGGCCCTGCAAGAATCGGAGAACTTCTCGTTAGCAAAAAAAAAATCATTACTCCAAGTATAGCATTTATACATACCTCAAGGTTTAAAGCACCTGATTTTGCTGATTTTTTAATAACAAATGATAATCTAGAAAACGAAAAACCAGCATTACAATTAGGAAACAGCGTATTTTCTATTTTGGATAGCAAAAAAAAGGGTGAATTATCAATAGATAATTATCTACTATATCCAAAAGATGTATCAAAAGAATTGCATATTAACTCAATAAAATACAATAAAAACAAGGATGTATCTTGTTGTATAATTCCAGCTAATGGGGAAGTAATTGACGATTTTATAAAAGAAAATAACGCAGAGATCTATATTGTTTCAGATGCATTTCAACTGTTTTTTCAGCAGTCAAAATTTGTTGAATTTATTACAGATCTTAGAGAGAAAATTGGGTATCAAAAAATGATATATCTTCCCAGCATTGGTGATCCATCTAGCCTTGCATTACTTTCGTATTTGGGGGTTGATTTTTTTGATTCGACTTCAGCAATAATTGCTGCTAGAAACAATATTTTGCTTTTCCCAACTGGTCGTTACAAAAAAAATGAATTACATGAAATACCATGCAGTTGTCCTTCCTGCAGTAAGATAGAAGATAAACCTTCAGAAATGAATTTTCTAGGAATACTGAAACATAACTATTATGCCTTGTTTAACGAAATAAAACAGGTGAGAAACGCAGTTATATCTGGAAATCTACATGAGCTGGTTGAAACAAGAGTGACATCTCGTCCAGCACTTACTGCAATGCTAAAGATACTTGATCAGAATCATTACAAATTCTTAGAAGAAAGAATACCAATAACACGTAAACATCAACTCATTTCTACAACAAAACATACATTATTCCGACCTGAAATAAAACGATTTCAAAACCGGGTTTTAAAAAGATATAGCAAGCCAAGCAGCACAAAAATACTGCTTCTTCTCCCTTGTTCTGCAAAAAAACCATATTCATTTTCAAAATCCCACAAACTACTCAGAGAAGCACGGTACAATGTAAAAAATCCCCATATAATCCATGAAGTAATAATCACCTCACCACTAGGACTTGTACCAAGAGAACTGGAATTAATATACCCTGCATCTCGATATGATATAGCTGTTTCAGGAGAGTGGGATGAAGATGAAAAAAAGATGATCAGAACTATACTAAAACAATATTTTGAAGTCAACGATTACGATAAAATAATTGTTCATGTCCCCAAAGTTATTCAGGATTTTGTTAGAGATATGCTTAAAAACCCAATTATTACCTGCATAGATACACCCACTTCGAAAGAATCATTAAACAAACTATCCAATATTCTAATAAAAGAAACAAGTCAATATGAACGAGCAGACCCAACAAAAAGAACAATTGAAAACATGAAAGGTCTTGCATCATATCAATTCGGTAAAAAAATTGCTGAAAAACTTCTAACAAACTGTAACATAAGAGGGAAATATCCCTATCAAAAAATAATGCATAACAACACACAATTAGGTATGATAACCAAAGAACGAGGGTTAATCTCGCTTACTTTAGATGGAGCGAAAAAAATAGTAAAATCTAACAAATACTGGGTGGAAATATTTGATGATTTCACACTCGTCGGATCTGTCTTTGCACCAGGAGTAAAAGATACAGATGAAAAAGTTAGAATCGGTGATGAAGTAGTTGTTACAAAAAAGGGGACTGTATGTGGGGTTGGCGTAGCTCAGATGAATGGAAAAGAAATGAAAGAATTAAATCATGGGGAAGCAGTAAAAATAAGACATAGAGTTTAAATATTTTTCATGGATTGTCTTTCACCACAGTATGGGCAGGAATATATTTCTACATTCTGAACTAAATCAGTTCCTTCTGCCCAGATAGATACTCGTTCTCCACAGTTTTTACATTTAAATTTGATGTTTTCAGATTTCTGCTCAGGAATCTTCTCCACAACAACTGGCGGGGAACCAGAAATTCTTCCAACAGTTCCACAATCAGGACAAGTGAGCGTAAATGGTTTTTTATTGTTACGTTTTGATTTTTTAATGGCGAAAATCCCCTCACATTGAGGACATTTGAAATGATACAGTTCACCCTCTAGAGTCTTTTCAAATTCTTCTACAATATCTTTCGATTCAATTGGTTTTGTTTTTTTTCCAGTGACAAACAAAACAATAGTTAGTATTAATAAAATAGCATATGAGATTGAAACACCAACAAGCCATTGTTTTTCGTCTATTACATCCCATAAAGTAATTAAAAATACTAAAAATGATAAAATAATCATCATAATATAAAGTAGCAGAAGACTGTTTTTTGTTAATTTCATTTTTTACGCCTCCAAATGCCATATACAGACAATGATAAAATTAATAAAAATGAGATAAAAGAAACTACTAAATACAACCCGTTATCTAGTATTCTATCAATTATTCCCTCATATGAAGATGGATCGGAGGGGTCTGTATTATTCTCATATTCCTCAAGATTTGTATATCCATCGCCATCCGCGTCCTCATCTGCATCTGTTGGATCATATGGGTCAAAACCATATCTGTCCTCCCATTTGTCAGGCATACCATCGCCATCGGTATCTTCAAGATTTGCAGTAATCCAAAAATCTGTTTTAATTGTCGTTTTCTCATTACCCAATGTATCTTTTGCAGTAATTTCAAATTCATATCTTCCCAACACCTCGTAACTTTGAGTATAATAATATTTACCATCATCAATAGAGTTCATCATTTCTTCTACATTTTCATCATCATTTGGATATTTTATAGTGACTTGAACTGATTCCACCCCTGATGGATCCAAAGCAATACAGCTTATCGTGACATCCTTATCTTTTAATTGAACCGAAGGTAAAACACCTACAAAATCTATATCTGGAGGGGTTGCATCTTCAATTATTTCAAAAGTACCATTCACAGTACGTTCTTTTTTATATTTTGAATTATCTACAGCTGTTATTGAAAAATTATATATTCCAAGAATTTGTGTATCTTCAAATATATAACTATATTTGTTGTTTGCTTGCTTTGTCATTGTTACATTATATGTTTCATTTTCTGGCGTCGTAATATTAATTGTCACTTTATTAATTCCAGATTCGTCAGTAACTCTGGCAACTATTTCAACAGGAGTACCTTTTTCAATATCTCCGCTGGGTTCAAGAATTGTTATCTCCGGTTCAGTAGTTTCTCCCTCCATTACCTTTAATCTTGATGTACGATTGAAATCCCAATTATTTGATGTATTTGAGTCAGGATGACCATCATCCCAAACAATTATCACTCCAACGATCCACTCACCATTATATTCAGGTTCACCATAATCTGCAGAATTCCATACTAGACTAACATTTTTTGTTTCAGATATATTAATATCTATATTTGTATGGGCTTTTGATACTTCATAATTCATTTCATTTCCATCATGTTGTTCACAATAGAGATTGACCTTATAGTTAGTTGCGTTTCCTTCTCCCGTATTTGTAATATTTACAAAGATTTCTGCAGGATAATATTCATCAACAGGACCAGATGGAACAGTTATGTTCAAAATTTTCAGATCAGTAATTCCTTCAATTGTAATATTTTGTGATAATTGATCATTGATATCGTCAGTTAGTTTAGCTTCAATTGTTATTGTATAAAATCCTTTTTGGGTTGGATACCAAATAAAACTTACCATATTGTTTTGATTTTTTGATATATTTTTAATTGTTGAATCAAAATATGATTCATTAATTTTCATAGTTATATTGACATTTTCAACAGAAGCATTATACACAAGTATATTTGCTTTTATTGTATACTCATGTTCCACATAATATAATGAACCTTCAGGAAGATCAGAGACAATTGAGATACTATCAACAACTAGATCAGGAAATCCAACAAAAAAGTCATAAGTAAAGTTTTCTGATAGATATCCTGCATCATCATATCCATTGACCTCAATACTCCAGTTTCCTATTTCTGAAGTAAGAAACAGGTAATCTTCAAGCCATGTTACATTATCAGTAGTTGCAAGATTGATTATATGCTCTAAGGTTCCTTCAAAAAATAATGATGCATTTGCATTCTTTCCTTCTGCCACAGACTCCATTTTTATATTCATCTGATCGCCGCTAGGACCTGGCCTGTAATATGTACTAAATTCTTCTCCTTCGATAGGTTTAAGCCACCAAGCCTCAACATACCCAGTAGACGGATCAATCATAACGCTTCCAGATTCGTTCATATCTACTATTTCAGGTGTACTACTTCTTGTCCCTCTATTGGTTTCAACATCAAAATAGACACAATAATAGGTATCATCGGTGACCTGCCAAAGCAGTTCTTTTGCACTTTCGTTAAAATTATAGTTACTTATAATGCTTTCAAATGTCCCATTGAGGAAATATTTCACAACGGTCACAGTATCATTTTCAAAGAGATTCCCTTCGATATTAAGTTCATTTAAAAGTTCTGTTGAATTAAAAGATTCAGATATGTTTCCTGCTCCAGTTATTTTGTACAATTTTCTGTAATGCCAACTTGTGTTCCACCAGTCAAGTCTCGGATGTCGAACAGTGACATCCGGCTTTTCTTTATAATTATTTGATTCGTCTTGTTCACCGGTTTCATTGTTTGGATCTATTGTAATATTAATTATTACAGTTCCAAAATCATCTGGAATCCAAACAAAAGATACTGTATATAGTTCATTTCGTAGTAACCCATTGATTGTATGATCATCATAATAATTTCCATCAATTTTTAAAGTTACATTAATATCTTCTGTCGTATTTCTCCCAGTATTTATTACATCTGCAGAGATCTTAATTGGTTCATTCATACGTGGCGTTCCATCAATAATTATATCTGTATAAAATTCGAGATCAACTTGTCCTTCGGATACAAATATTGAGGATGATGCCACATTGTTAATATAACTCAACTCAGACATTCCTTCAACGTCGACTTCAACTTTTAAATCACGTTCCAGTTCATCTCCTCGTTCTGCAGGCCAACTAATATTTACATAACATGTTTTTCCGATAACCAGTCCCTCATCAGTAGAATTAGTCATAGCATGTTCATCATCAATTTTTAATTCTGCCTCTATTTTAGTTCCAGATGAAATATTTTCTGTACCAATATTTTTAATTAAAACCCGGACTATTACAATATCACCTTCATAAACAGTGTGATCAAAACCTAAAGAGATGATATCTAAGTCTGGTTTTGGATCTTCATCTGCTAAAATTCCTATGTGAAACACACTGGTAAGCAGCATACCAAGTATCAGGAAAATTGAGAGTTTTTTTGTTTTTTTTACCATAGCATTTATAATATTTATTTCAATGTTGGGCATTGCTTCCCCCCAATAAACGTTAATTTATAACTATATATAAATTTAGTATGTTGTATTTCTAGTTTTCTATTTATTTATTATTTTAAAAAAGATTTATAAATTGAATAAGAACTCCACTCAATAGTATTGATTAATTGGTACAATGAAAGAAATCATTTTGTATTTAAATATTAGTAGAAAACTTGAAAAAGAACGCGGGAAGGGAGATTTGAACTCCCGTGATCGTAAGATCAAAGGATTAGCAATCCTTCGCCGTAGCCAGGCTGGGCCATCCCCGCTTGAATAAGGAGATATGAGGCAACTTGATAAAAAGTTTATGTCAAGACAAAATTTAAAATAGACAACTCTCCTTCTCTTTAACAGATGGAGGATTGGACAGAAAAATATCGGCCGAAAAGTCTTGATGAAATCGTTGGAAATGAACGTGCTATAACTGCTCTTAGAAACTGGGCAAGTATTTGGAAAAAAGGTGAAATTCCAAAAAGGCGAGCAGTGATTTTATCAGGTAAACCAGGAACTGGGAAGACAAGCAGTGCTCTAGCTCTTGCACAGAATTTCGGCTGGATTGTAATTGAACTTAATGCATCTGATGCAAGAAATGCGGCAACAATTAAGAAAATTGCGACATCAGGTGCTGTTAATGAAACATTTGATGATTTTGGCAGATTCATTTCGTCAAGAAGAGGTGGGCGAAAGCTTATTGTTTTAGATGAAGCTGATAATCTTTATGAGAGAATTGAAAAAACTGAAAAAGGAAGTGATTTTAGCGATAAAGGCGGTAAGAAAGCAATTGTAGAAACCATAAAAATAACAAATCAACCCATCATCCTTATCGTAAATGACTATTATAATCTTATAAAAGGGAGCGGTGCTATTTTAAAGCAGATAGGTACATTGATTAAATATTATGATGTTAACTCCTTTCAAATTGTTGAATTGTTAAAAAACATCTGTAAAAAAGAAAATATCCTTGCTGATCTTAAACTCCTGCAGACAATTGCTGATAGATGCAAAGGAGACGTTCGATCTGCAGTAAATGATTTACAATCAATATGCCTGAACCGAAAACAGGTAGATATTCAGGCATTGGATGTTTTAGGATATAGAAATCGTGAGAAAATAATTTTTGATGCGTTACGAGATGTGTTTAAAACAAGAAACATTCAAAAAATTAATGAAAGTATCTCAAGTGTTGATGTTCCTCCTGAAACGTTTTTATTATGGATTGCTGAAAATCTTCCAAGAGAATACATTGATACTAATGACCTTGTGAAAGGGTATGAAGCGTTATCAAATGCAGATCTGTTTTTTGGAAGGGTTTTTCGAAGGCAATATTATGGGTTTTGGTCATATGCGTGTGATTTGATGACTGGGGGTGTATCTACTGCAAAAACACATAATTACAGTAATTCTAACTATTATGCTCCAACATGGATGAAGGAGCTGAGTCGGAGTAAACCAACAAGGATACTTAGGGATTCTGTCGTTAAAAAAATAGGGATGCTGTGCCATAACTCAGATAGAAAAAGTAGAGAGTTTTTACTGCCTCATTTTAAATATTTATTTCAAAACGATATGGCTTTTGCTTGTAAAATGAAAAAAAGATTGGATCTTTCAGAAAGTGAAATAAAATATATTCTCGGCGACAAATATCTACATAAACTCAATGATATCTTGCAATCTACTGAAAAAGCAGACGAAAAACAAGTTGAAATAAAAGTTATCGCCTCAAAAGATTCCGAAAAAGAAGAAAAGAAAGAGATAAAACAAGAAGTGAGACAACCAAGTCTTTTTGATTTTTAGGTTTTATTTTTTGATATCTTCGAGTTTTTTCATGGTTTCAACTGCTTGCTGTTTATATTCTTCTTTTAATTTGTTGTAGGTTTCATCTGAAATATCTTTTGCTCTATGTTTTTTTTCAACATCTTTAAGAAGTGACAGCAGGAGTGTTTTTTTTGTCGTAAGTGTCTCTTCTGATTCAATTATTGATTTTTTGGCTTTTCTTCTTTGTTTTCTCATCAGAAGAAGTGTCGAAGCAATAAGAATTACAACTAAGAGAAATATAATAACAATATAGATAATGTTTATAGGAGGTTCTGTTGGTCGGTGAAGGAGGATTCGTACTGAATTGGATTCTGTGTTATATACTAAATGTTCTCCCTGGTATAACTCATCATCTTCATATGTTATCTGGAGAGATGCAGTATCATAAAGTATTGTTTTTTCAAAATATTTTGTGTTGGTTGGTAATGTATAGGTGAGTCTGATGTCTAATGTATCTTCAGGGTTAAGGGAGAGATTGTGTTTTGCAAGGCTACATTCCCGGATGTTGCTACTGATATTAGATGAAAGGTGCACACCTGACTCGACAGCAAGGATTTCAACATCAGTAGCATCTTGCTGTATCCAAAACCTAATCGATGTTACATTTACATATGCAGCATTTGTTACCTTGATGTTTTCTTCAACAATAAGACCATTATTAGAAATTGATATTGTAATGATTTGTTGCTCTGTTGTAATACCAATATCAGACGCAATAACTATGGGGTATGCTAAAGAAAATGCTATTAAACCTATGAATATCAAACTTGCTGTTCTCTTCATGGGAATCTTCCGCTACCATATGTTAAATGTTTATTTATTTTTCTATGAATCCATGTCAACTGCTGTTTATACAAGGCCAAATAAAGGAGAAAATGGTGGAAAAATACGGTGGCAAAAGTTTTAAATAAAGAATTTCCTTCCTTAGCTCCTACCCGTATCAAGAACAGGTGTACAAAATGGTAAAAAGCATGTATGGTTACGTTGGCGATCAATGGAAGAAACCTGATACATCATATCAATCACCAATGAAAAATCGTCTTATTCAGTGGAGAAGAGAGGAAAACTTCACAAGAGTTGAAAAACCAACAAGAATTGACAGAGCACGGTCACTAGGATACAAAGCAAAACAAGGATATATTGTTGTACGATCACGAGTGCGAAGAGGCGGACTACGAAAACACCAGATTAAAGGCGGAAGGGTCGCATCGAAAAAAGGGATTAATAAAATCACTGCTGGAAAAAGTACACAGAGAATCTCAGAAGAACGTACTGTAAAACGATATCCAAACATGGAAGTTTTAAACTCATATTGGGTTGGAGAAGACGGAAGATATCATTACTATGAAGTAATATTAGTAGATCCTGCCCATCCTGCAATTGTCAATGATCCAAAAATAAACTGGATTTCTGCTTTTCCAAATAGAAGGAGAGTTCTCAGAGGAAAAACAAGCGCAGGGCAAAAAGGAAGAGGGTTGCGTCACAAAGGAAAAGGTGCAGAAAAAATTCGACCAAGTATACGTGCTAATCAAAGCAGAGGAAAATAATTCTTTTTTTAGCGTACAATCATAACAGGTTTATGGGCGTATTGTACTACTTTATTTGCAATACTACCGATAGGATATGTTCCAATTTCACTAGCACCTTTACTACCTAGAACAATAATATCACAATTTAAACTACTAGCAATATCAATAATTATTGCTGCGATATCGCCTTCTTCAACCATTCCAGTAACAGTATAATCATGGCTTCCGATATCTCGTATAACATTATCAATGAGGTTTTTTGCTTTCTGTTTCATGAGTTCATAGGTTTTTTGATCCACAAGATTTTTTTCAGAAGGGAGAGGCACTACGGCAAGGATGATAAGTTCACTATTTTCATCCATAAGCATCATTGCTTTATTTAACGCATTTTCTGATCCTTCAGAGCCATCAAAGCCGAGAAGTATTTTTTTCATCTCTTATTTCCTCCTCCAAACAGCCCCCGTCTCAGTATCCTGAATTTCATATCCAATTTCATCAAGTTTCTTTCGTATCTCATCGGCTGTCTTCCAATCCTTTTTTGTTCTTGCTTTTTCACGAATATTTAAAAGAGTTTTTACCACTCCATCACAATCATTAATATCTGTTGATGGAGAATATTTTGAAAGAAGCATCTGAAGTTCTTTTAATAGAGAATCATCATCGGCTTGATCCTTTTTAGGTTGAAACAATGTTAAAACATTACCTAATTTTACAAACATATCAAGTGCATAGTGACAAAGAGTAGGATCTACTGAATCATTTGTTTCTAAAAACCTGTTACTTACATTGACAAAATCAAAAAAGGCTGCGAATGCTTTTGGCGTGTTAAAATCATCATCCATAGCTGATTCAAACTCTGCCTTAAAATCATCAAGTACGATAAGATATTTCTTTTCTTCTGCAGTAAGTTTATTTTCATCAATTGTTATATCATTACTATTTTCAGAACATTTCTCCAATTTTTCTTTTAGTCGATATATTCTATCTAAACCTTTTTTTACATCAAGTAGGGCTTTTTCTGAAAAATCAGGAGGGCTTCGATAGTGTGCCTGTGCAAAAAACATACGAATCACTTCAGCATCCCAACGTTTCAATAAATCCTGAATGTTTATGATATTTCCAATGGATTTAGACATCTTCTCACCATCAACTGTGAGAAGTCCGATATGCATCCAGTATTTTGCAAACTGTTTCCCTGTTGCAGCTTCAGCTTGTGCGATTTCATTTTCATGATGAGGGAAACGAAGATCCATCCCACCGCCATGAATATCAAATGGAAGCCCCAGATATTTACTACTCATTGCCGAGCATTCAATATGCCAACCAGGTCTTCCTTTGCCCCATGGGCTATTCCAATTGGGCTCATTTGGTTTCGCTGCTTTCCATAGTGCAAAATCATATGGGTTATTCTTTTTTTCACCAGTTAACGCACAAGAACTTGCTTTCATTTCACTCAGTTTTTGGCCAGAAAGCTTTCCGTAATTCTTAAATTTTTCAACAGAAAAATAGACATCCCCATCAGCAACATACCCATACCCCTTATCTAAAATCTGTTCTATCATGGTAATCATATCAGGAATGGCCTCACTTGCTTTTGGGTACATTGTTGCTCGCTTTATTCCAAGGTCATCAAGATCACTCAGGCATCGGTCAGCAAAACGTTTCGAATACTCAAGTGCATCAACGCCTTCTTTATTTGCTGCAAGAATTATCTTATCATCCACATCAGTAATGTTTTGAACATAGGTTACTTCATAATTTTTATATTCAAAATATCGACGAATTAAGTCAAATGCGAGATATGTACGAGCATGACCAATATGTGCATCACTATATACGGTCATTCCACAGACATACATCTTCACATTACCTTTTTCAACAGGAACAAATGTTTCTTTTTTTCTTGATAATGAATTATAGATTCTCAATGCCATATAGTAAGCTCCACATTTTATCCCAAATAAGTGTAAAAATATATACTTTACTACAAATGCTGCCCAAATCCTTTAAATATAGTTTTTCTATACCGTCAAGCGGAGGCTAATTAATGAAAACGACGTTTAGTATTATCAAAGCAGATGTTGGAGGCTGGCCAGGACACGCATGGGTACATCCAGACCTCAAAGATGTTGCAAACATAAGACTTAGAGACGCACAGGTATCCGGATTAATTAAAGATTTTCATGTCACAAACTGTGGCGATGACTTAGAGCTTATTATGACACATACCAATGGCATAGATGCAAAAGAGATCCATAGCATGTGTTGGGATACGTTTTGTGAAGCAACAGAAAAAGCTGAAAAACTTGGGCTGTATGGTGCAGGACAAGACTTGCTTGTAGATGCTTTCTCAGGAAACATCAAGGGAATGGGGCCTGGTGTTGCAGAGATGGAATTTACCGAACGGAAAGCAGAACCAATCATTGCGTTTATGATGGATAAAACAGAACCAGGAGCGTTTAATTTCCCAATTTTCAAGATATTTGCTGATCCGTTTAACACCGCAGGTCTCATCATCGATCCTTCAATACACGACGGGTTTGTTTTTGAAGTATGGGACATCCAGGAACATAAAAACGTACTTATGAAGACACCTGAGGAAATGTATGATCTTCTCGCACTTATTGGTGCGAAATCACGATTTGTCATAAAAAGAGTGTTTCCAAAGAAAAGCTCTAAACTTAATTCCGATGAACCAGCAGCTGTTATATCAACAGAAAAACTCTACCAGATAGCAGGAGAATACGTCGGAAAAGACGACCCAGTTGCCGCAGTGCGAGGACAATCCGGTCTTCCTGCAGTTGGAGAAATCCTTGAAGGATTTTCCCTTGGTCATCTTGTCTCTGGCTGGATGAGAGGATCACACAATGGTCCATTGATGCCAGTATCTGTAAAAGATGCAAAATGTACACGATTTGACGGGCCACCTCGAGTAATTGCCCTTGGTTTTCAGATGAAAAATGCGATGCTCACCGAGCCAGTTGACATGTTCGATGACCTTGCATTTGACAGTACACGAAGAGAAGCACAACATATCACAGATTACATGAGAAGACACGGGCCGTTTGAGCCACATCGTCTTCCTATGGCAGATATGGAGTATACAACGCTACCAAAAGTGATGAAAAAACTGGGGACAAGATTCAAGAAAGTACAATAATCCCCCTCCACCTTTAATTTTATATATTATAACTTTATTCAGGACTTACCTTATAAACATCTGGAGTAATAAATAATGGCACGAATGCATGCGAGAAGAAAAGGAAAATCAGGATCCACCCGTCTAATGAGAAAAAAACATCCCGAGTGGAGCTCACTTAACCCTAGAGAGGTAGAGACAAGAGTACTGGAGCTTGCAAAAACAGGGAAATCAACAAGTGAGATAGGACTGATTCTGAGAGATCAATATGCAGTTCCAGATGTTAAACTAGCAACAGGAAAGAAGATCAACCAGATACTTGAAAACAATGGCATCAAGTCAGAAATCCCTGAGGATTTGATTAACCTTATTCGAACCGCATTGACACTGAGAAAACATCTTGAAACAAATAAAAAAGATTTGAAGAATAAACGAAATCTCCAACTTACCGAATCAAAAATCAGACGTATCACAAAATACTATCATTCAGAGAAAAGGCTTCCTACGGGATGGAAATATAGCCCTAAGCAGGCAAAGTTGATGTTTGATTAATGCGCTATCTTTTTAGGACAGTAAACGTTTTTACTTTTACCCATGTCAGAGGATATTTCAGAATTAAACAAAGTTGCTGCAGAGCTTGTTTTATCATATCCAAAATCAACAAGAATACGAGTTGTCTCGCATTATGATGCCGATGGAATTTCTGCTGCGGGAATACTTTGTACTGCTCTGTATCGAGAAGGTTTTGATTTTCATGCAACACTCATGAGAAATCCGTTTAACAAAGGTCTTGAAAGACTTACAAAAGAAAAAAATGAACTCATTATTTTTTCAGATATGGGAAGTGCACAGATTAAGACAATAGAAAAAATGGGATGTAAAGCCATTATTTTTGATCATCATCAGTATCTCACAACAAAATCTAAAAAAAACGTTCTTCAGATAAATGCAAATCTTTGTGAAATTGATGGTAACTATGAAGCTTGTGGTGCCACGCTTTGTTTTTCGTTTGCAAAAACACTGAATACAGAAAACAAAGATCTGGCATCTCTTGCACTGGCTGGTGCAATTGGCGATAAACAACATATCGGTGGTATGAAAGGGTTTAATAAACAAATTTTAGAAGACGCGCTAAAAAACGGATTTATAAAAGAACACACAAGTATCAAGCTGTATGGTGAATCGATATTTGATGCATTGTATTTCTCCATTGATCCATATTATGCTGGATTTTCTGGCAATAAAGATGAAATCGAATCTTTTCTTGAAAAGTTAAAGCTCGATAAAGATACAAAACTTGTAGATATTGATAATGATAAAATGACGCAGTTGCAGTCATTTCTCTTATTTAAACTGATAAAAACCGGTTGCCAAAAAAACATTTTAGATATAGCCATTAGAAAAAGATTTTTCTCAGAAATGTTAGGATGTGAGCTGGAACGATTTGCAGATCTTCTTGACGCCTGTGGAAAAAATAGGCATCGCGGTGTCGGACTTTCACTCTGCCTTAGTGATAAAAATACTTTTGTTGAAGCAGAAAAGATTGAAAAGGAGTACAAACAAAAAATCCTTACCGCTCTCATTGAATTAGAAGCCGGAGGCATGAAAGAGACAGACGCTATGCGGTATTTTTATAGTGAAAGTAGTTCGCTTGGTGGTGTTGTTGCAGGTATTGCAATTAACTATATTTTTGATGAGAAAAAACCATTGTTCTCTCTTGCACGAAAAAAAGATGAAATCCATGTCTCCTGCAGAGGCAACCGAAAACTGGTAAAAAACGGGTTGGATCTTGGGGGTGCAATGAAGAAAGCCTCTTCTGAAATTGGTGGATTTGGCGGAGGACATAAGATTGCAGCAGGTGCAACCGTTGCAATAGATAAAGAAAAAGAGTTTTTAGAAAAAGTAGAAAATATTCTTATTACACAAATGAAGTGATAGCGTATGAAGATATCATGTAATTTAAATATTGAATATGATGACTCAAAGAAAGCTGAAAAAATTCTTCGTTCAATAAAGGTGGATGATTTTGACTTTGTCACATCCAAAGTACATAATAAAAGTATTGAGGCGACAATAAAAAGCAAGTCTGTTTCCTCGCTTCTTCACACACTTGATGATTATCTAGCCTGTTTGTCTGTCGCTGAAAAAATAGTTGATAAAAATTAAGAACACCTATGATATAACCTTTCATCGATGAAGTTTGATTTGAAAGGAGTTTTTACCTTTAGCGGCCATATATCAGCCATAAAAGACGAGATAAAACAATTTGTTTCTAGCACAAGTAATAATCTGTTTGGAAAAGATGCTGAACATAAAGCAGAAATCAATTGTTTAGACATTAAAAAAAATTCATTGTCTCTCAGCATTACCTCTGAAGGCATGTTCAGACCACATAATGCTCTTTTGCAGATAAAAAATTCTTTAAGTAAAGAGCTTGGTAAAAAACATCATATCGGCGTAAGAGAGATAAAAATTGAGATCTACAAGATAGACTTTGAACTGGAGAAAAAACCATTAAAAAAAGTAAGCATCCCTTTTGCTGAAGTACAATTAAAAGAGAAACATGCAACCATTATCTTAAAAGATGTTGATGAGGAGTTTTTACGGAAAAACTATATCGATAGAATGATCGGTCTTGTCAAGGAGAAGGTTGAAAATCAATATTATGAAGGAAAAGGTGAGTTCTGGAAATCAATTTGGGAGTCTAATGAAAAAAAACCAGTGTGGACAAAGGATCCAACAGAAGAAATGACTCGGCTTGGTTGGCTTAAGCAAGGACCGACGAAGGGAAAATGGTTTTATCATCCTCAGGCAACTGCGATTTTAAAAACGATGGAAAAGATTGCGATTCAGGAAGTGCTTATGCCTCTTGGTTTTCAGGAGATCATTGAATCACATATTGTCCCGTTTGATATTTGGCTTAAAACAGGCCATCTTGAAGGCATGCCTGCTGAGTTTTATTATGTTTCCGAACCAAAAACAAGAGATGTAAAGCAATGGGAGAGATTTGTTGATCTTACAAAAATTACAAAAGAAGTTGATTTGGAGGAACTGCAGAAGAATGTAAATGTTCCAAATGCAGGGATCTGTTATGCACAATGTCCTGTGATTTATTGGTCTTTTAAAGGAAAAACAATCGCTGAAAAATCCCTACCAGTCTTAGTATATGATAAAACTGCTATTTCAGGGAGATACGAGTCAGGTGGGAGGCATGGTATAGAACGTGTGGATGAGTTTCATCGAATTGAACCCATCTATATTGGTACAAAAGAACAGCTTCTTGAACTTCGTGAAAAACTTCTTGAGAGATACAAATATGTCTTCAACAACATCTTTGATCTTGAATGGAGAATGGCATGGGTGACTCCTTGGTATATGCAACAAGCAGGAAAAATCGGGGATACGGGAACTCAAGATACGGGAACTATTGATTTTGAAGCATATATGCCGTATCGTGGTGATCGGAAGAAATCAGAATGGCTTGAATATCAAAACCTAAGTATTCTTGTAGATAAATACGTAAAAGCATTCAATATCAAGGCACAGAAAAGCACGCTTTGGAGTGGATGTTCGGGAATTGGTCTTGAACGATGGACAACCGCATTTCTAGCACAAAAAGGACTTGATCCTGAGAATTGGCCTGAAGGATTTAAGAAATATTTAAAAGAATTACCTGAAGGTATTGAGTTTTTATAAATAGCAATATTTAGGCTAATAATAAGTTTTTTTTGAAAAAAAATGATTGGAAAAATCTTTAAATAGGAATCATTATCAGGGCTCTGTATGGCCAAGAAGCGGAAAGAAAAAAAAGACGAGGAAGAACTTGACTTTAAATTGCCTAAATTTGATGAAGAAAAATTCCTAAAAAAAGAAAGAAGAAATGTTAAAACATTGTTTCTTTCGTTTCTCCTCGGTCTCATTATTGCCATTATATCATTTAGCTTCTGGACGCTTTTAAGTGGAAGTGGACTGCGTTGGGAGTTAGTGTTATTACTTGGTGTTTTTAATGCATCTTGGCTGAAATATCTCTTTATACGACTGAACATTGATCTTACGGAGTTTGGGAGAAAAGGATGGTTTGGATCCTATGCTATCTATTTTTTCACATGGCTTCTTGTGCTCATTATTCTTGTCAACCCACCGTTTTATGATGATGAATCACCACATGTTGAAATGGTCATCCTACCTGAAGTTCAGGAGATAGGAGGAACAGTACTAATTGTTGCTCAAATCTTTGATAACGTTGAGGTAAAAAAACAAGACATATCATTTACCTTACTTGACCCAAATGGTGAACAGATATCTGTAGATTTTACGTTTGAGAATAATATTTTTAGTTATACTCACCAAAGTCCAGATAATTTAACAGAAAACAACGCCTTTACCTTTAAGATATCTGCTAAAGATGTAAATGGTCACATTACAGAAAAAGATGGCACTTTTACATACAGTAATGATGCAATAAAACTTGCCGAGCCTGTTGGAACAGAAACAGCGCCAGGCCCCAGGGTAACATATTCTACAGATATAAAATTTGATATTGGATCAGAGGTAAGTCGATTCTACTATACTGTTAACAATGGCGCGGAGATTAATGTAACCAAAGGAGATGAATATTATGAAACATCTCCTAAATATGAAGGATGGATAAAAGATAATGAAAGTACGGTGAAAGCATATGCCGAAGTTATCTTTTATTTTACTAATAATCAAGTGCAGTATAACAATACAGTAGTAGACTCTGATGCCTATTATTTTAATGTCAGTGATGCAATTGAGATTGGTGGAGAAGCTCCTCCAGAAATAACCCTACCAGGACCTCGCCTTGTACGTGCTACTCCAGGATTTGAAGTTGCGATATTTTTAATCTCCTTAGTCATTGTTGGCCTTATTTTCAAATACCGAAAGAAAGATAAAAAGAAATGAACGAACTATCAAAGCTTTGTAAAACCTTGAAAAAGGATTTTACACCAAAAATACAAGATTCAACAAGACCTGTTCGGTGTTGGCCAGAAAAAGATGTTTTGAATGGTAAAATTGTTGATGCGTTCGTTATAATTTTTCGGACACGTGGTTGTTCTTGGGCACTTAAGTCAGGATGCAGTATGTGTGGATATTTTAATGATAGTATGTGGGAGAAGATATCTGATAAAGATATGTTGCAACAATTTGAGACGGTAATGGCTAATTATTCTGGAGAAAGATTTGTAAAAATTTTTACTTCAGGTAGTTTTCTGGATGATAGCGAGATAAAACCAACGGTGAGAGATGAAATACTAAGCCGACTGATACAAACAGCAGATAAGATATCTGTTGAATCAAGACCAGAATACATAACTAATGAGAAATTATCTAAAGTACGAGAGATGTTTGGTTCTAAAACATTTGAAGTTGGAGTTGGTCTTGAAACAATTAATGATTTTGTTCGAGAATATACAATCAATAAAGGATTTAGCTTTTCTGATTATCCGAAAGCTGCAAAAACTTTGAAGAAATATGAATGTCAACTTAAGACATATGTTCTTGTGAAACCACCTTTTTTAACTGAAAAAGAATCTATTAATGACAGCGTTTCAACAATTGAAAAAATAGATCCCTATACTGACGTTATTTCATTAAATCCTACAAATGTTCAGCGAAATACAGTCGTGGATTATCTTTGGAAAAGAAAACAATACAGACCCGCGTGGCTTTGGAGTATTGTTGATATACTCAAACAAAGTAAAAAAATTACTAAAGCACATATCAAATGTGACATTGCTGGCGGTGGAAGTATTCGAGGGGCACATAATTGCAGGTCATGTGACCACAACGTTCTTGACGCAATTGCAGATTTTTCTTTATCACAAGATACTAGAGTGTTTGATGATCTGGATTGCGTATGTAAGGAAAAATGGCTTGATCAGCTTGATATGGAGAATTTAAGTTTTGGATCATTTGTAGATTTTTCAGGGAGATTTTCATGAAAAAAGTTGTAGAAAAAAATGATATCGTCGTGCTTATTGATTCGAATTTAAAAAAATTTATTGTTGATACAAATGGTAAGACCGATAAAATCAAGGGAGTGGGAGTTTTTGATCCAAAGATTCTGGTTGGGAATGAATATGGAAAGCAGTTTGAAATCGGAAATAAAAAGTATTGGGTTTTATCGCCATCACTTCAAGATAAATTGCAGAGTTTAAAGCGACGTGCGCAGATTATTTTACCAAGGGATATTGGCCATATTCTGATGAATTGTTCGATTGAACCTGGAATGACTGTTCTTGAAGCAGGTATTGGCTCTGGATCTCTCACCATTGCCCTTGCAAGTCATGTTGCTCCAGATGGTAAAATAATTTCATATGATAATAGAGAAGAATTCATTGAGCATGCATTAAAAAACTTAAAAAAGGCAGAATTAGATCGATATGTCACCACAAAAGTAAGAGATATAACAAAAGGAATTGAAGAAAAAAATCTTGATGCAATAATCCTTGACATTCCTAATCCGTGGGATGCAGTTAAACATGTATGGAATGCATTAAAACCTGGCGGATATTTTTGTTCGTTTTCTCCTTTGACAACGCAAGTAGAACAGACAATTCATGAAATAGAAAAATGTCGTTTTATTGAAGTAAAAACATTTGAAAACATTCAACGAGAGATGATTGTTTCAAAACATGGAATAAGACCTAGTTTTGATATGCTTGGTCATACAGGATATCTTACGTTTGCAAGGAAAATATTTCCACCATAAAATTTATAACATATAATTATTTAATATGTATTATAATATTAGGTACTATGAATGCACTATAGCTAAAAATATAGATAATGTATTGAGAAATGAAAAAAATGAGTAAATCACAAGACCCTTGTTACCAGACATTACAATTCAATAATTCAAAGATAATAGATAAGATTGCGATTTTTTTAGCAAGATCATTTGCAAATTACTTCTGGATAGTCGTTGATATTTTCGCCCATCATGACGATAAAATCTCAGAATATTATGAAAGAACAATAGGAGAAGAATATAAAAACGAATGTAAAGCATTTCATATCCAAAAAGGGAAAAAAATCTTGCACGTAGGATGTGGGTCATACCCTTTAACTGAAATGACACTTGCAAAACTCTTTGATGTGAAAATAGTTGGAATAGACAAAAATAAAAAAGCAGTAATGCGAGCAAGCGAAGTCGTTTTTAAAAAACAATTAGGCGAAAAAATTACCATTGAACAAGGAAACGGCGCAAATTATCCATTAGAAAAATTTGATATGATCATTGTATCAAGCTGTGCGTTACCAAAAAAAGAAATCTTTGATCATATATTCAAAACTGCAAAGAAAAAAAGTACCATAATTATTAGAGATCTTGATGCCATAATGGATGAAATTCTCAGCTGTATTAATGCTCATAAGGATATTACAATAGAAAAAAGAATTCATCATCCAAATCCCTTCAAGCCATTACTCGGATGGAACGCGTTTCATCTTAAAAAGAAGTAAATGTATTAAAAATATAGTTTTACATTGTTTTTTTATAAGATATCTCACCAAGTTTCTTGCTTTCAATAGCAGTAATAATTGCTCCAACAACACTGGGAAGTAGCCATATTACTGCAAACCAAAAAAGCGAGAGACCTATTATTTTTTCAGATGTAATGGCAAAAATTGAAAACAATGAAATCAATGTCACCTCTCTCGTCCCAAGACCATAGATAGAAATCGGAAGAGATGCAACAACATTTGCAACAGCTAGTATGAAAATAAAAGAGATATAAGGGACCTGGATATCAAATAATATAGATATGAGATAAAGCTCTGAAAAACGTATTATCCATCCAAAAATCGATAGTGAGAATGGAAGAAGAATATCTTTGAAACCAGGAAGATTTTCAAAGAATGTATCAATGGGATCCTCTAGTCCATCCTTCAGTTTTGAAAAAATATTTAATTGGAAAAAATTTGTAAAAATAACTTGTGATTTCTTCTTTTTAAGAAAAAATATAAACAAAGAAGTAACTATAATTGAAACAAGAACTATTATCATAAAGAGTAGAGGAAATCTACTGCTGAGAAAAAAACCACCGATAAGACCAAGTAATAATAATGAAAGAAAATCAAGTGTATTAAAAGTGATGATATTAGAGACACATTTGGGGAGAGGCTGGTCACTTTCATTTTTTAGATAAAGAGCTCGGATATAGCCGCCAAAACCACCTGGAGTGATAAATCCATAGAAATAACCGATAAATATGTTTTTGAGTGAATACAGAAAGCTCACGTGTATTTTTTGTTTTTTAAGAAGGATCTGCCATTGAATATTTGTAGAAATAACAATGGGGACAACTGAAAACAGACAAAGAAATGCATAGAAGGGAGGAATATCTGAAAAAATCTCTAAAACTGTTGCAAAATCAACTGTTGAAAGTAGATAAATCAGAATGATGATACCAATTACCGGTAGTATTTTTTTTATATCCATAATGCAAGGTTTAATGGCATTCTTTATTTATGTACCTTGTTTATTTTTGATATTCAAATTGAATGTATAGTTAAGTTATATCTTCATGATATATGTTAATACGATTGATTTTTCAATTCTATATATAATGTATAAATAAAGTGAAATATCTAGAAATTTTCTTAGATTTACCACCAGAAATCTTGGAAGGCGGTTAGATCTATTCTCTCCCAATCATCAAAATCATTTTTGCCACGTGAACCGTCTGAATAATCAACCATTTTGTACATATAACCATAATTCATACAGCTTCTATACGGTCGCCATTTCCACCAACCTAATTGCCACGGATATGCACTATCTCTATCATGACCGCCTATTGGGTCAAAAGCAAATGTATGACCCAATTCATGCATATATGCACTAGCAAATACAATATCTTTTTTACTTTGAGTTTTTGGAATTGTTTTATTTTCAGTTAGTTCCTTACTTGATATCTGCCATGCATCAGGAAGAAATACATAGCCATGGAAATCGGCAACATAAACAATCACACCATAATGAAAGACACCACGTCTCCAATTATTTTCATCACCATGCAGGAAATAATCATAATAAAAAGTTTGTAACCTTTGACGGTCAACCATCTCTTCAAATGGGATTATATCGGTACCTCCCATGCAACCATCGTCAAGGTGAAAAACAATGTTTTGTCTGTTAAAGGCTGTACGAATCAATTCTTTTGATCCATCTGGAAGTAAACTTTGTAAACCACCGGGGCTTTCCTCCATATAATCAAGCTCTACAAAAACATCATCTCTAAAAGGATCTGAACCGTAACTAGAAACAAGATATTCTTCTAAATTATCAAGACCATCATTATCTGGATCCAATGATGCATGATCGTCGGCTACAAATGGATCATATACCCATTCATATTCATATTCTTCGTCCCACCAGTCATACGAGATATAATGTCCCCATTTATGTTCCCACTCAATAGGAATTCCATCTTCATCGAAATCTTCTCCAGTATTATCTACCTCTGGATCAGTCCCATAAACATTGACTTCTGTCCAATAGGGAATACCATCTCCATCAGGATCGGTTTGATATATATTAAACCAGAGTTCGCAGTCTCTATCTCTCTGATAGAAACTTCTATCATCACATCCGTTTAATCTGCCATAACCACTTATGTCTCCAGCCCAAGGCATTAACCCAGAACTATCATCTCCAAACCAATTTCCACTTTTAATACTATAAGTCAATTCTACATCATAACTATCACTACCAACATCATCATATATACTACTAATATCACAAAGCCTATCCAAACCGGGATTCCAATCCCATAACTGTATTTTTATATCGACAAATTCCTCATTATCAGGAACAACTAAAGATGCTGACCATTGAGGATCATATACATATTTAGTATTATGCCAAACATCACTTATGAACTCAACATCATTAATGAAGACTTTAACATAAAAATCAGGATCAGAAAACCAATCGATTTTTTCTATTGCAGGAATTTGACGATCGAATCTTTCAAGTGATCTAATTTTTAGGATTTCTACAGTTACCTCTATTTCATCTACAAGTGGATCATAATCTATGGAACTATCATTGGCTTTAGATGATAAATTTGTAGATTTTATAGGTATAGCAGTAGCAGTTGATACCATACAAGTAGCTATTAATATTACTATTATCATTCTTGTCAGAACAGATTTCTTCATATTTTTATCCCCCGATTGAATAAAATTTCGTTAGCTCTATGTTTTAATAATAAGTATAATTTATATAAATAGCTTTCTATCCATTATCGATAAAAACTATTGTACAAAAATTCAACATACTCAATTAAAAGGCAGAATATCTAATCTCCAGCTTTGAGAACACATGAGAGCTAATCATATCACCGAGAACGCTGAAATTCATAGCTTCTTTTTTATTAACAAGTCTTGAAAAATTATCAAAAGAATAAAACTCCTTCTTAAGCCATCGAACTCCTTTTAAAAGCTCCCCTCCAGTCATTAGTTTTGGTTTAAAATTAACCATATTCATCATATAACGTGACCAATCCTTTGAAATTATTCTCCCCTCCCGATCAAGCCTACTAAAAAGGGGAGTACCGGGAAAAGGAGTCATGATATGAAATTCAGCGGTAACAAGTTCTAAATCATTAATAGCCTCAAGGGTACTTTCAAATACGTCTGTTGTATCATGATCAAGTCCAAAAACAAAGTGACCATGTATCTCCATTCCATAATCATGTATCTTCCTTATTGCAGGAAGATACTCTTCAACTTTATTTGTTTTTTTCCCTATCTGACTGATATTTTCTTGGGAAAAAGATTCAAAGCCTATATACCACTTTATGCATCCTGCCTCGCTTGCTAGTTTTAAGAGTTCTTCATCCCTATATAACGTACCAACATTTCCATTACAAGTAAATTTTTTATTAAGTCCTGCCATTTCCTTAAAAAGAGATTTCGAATACGCTGGATGAGAGGTAAGTGAAGGATCATAAAAGTGTAAGAATTTATGGGGAATGGACTTTATTTCTTCAATAACTTTATCAACAGGTCGTTTTCTAACAATAGCACCATATTTTAGGTTTGAAATAGCACAAAACTCACAACGATTAGGACAGCCTCTTGACGCTTGAACTGCAGCAAAGAAATAATTCCCTCCCGTCTGATCTCTTTTTGCTGGTGGCATATCATTTTGATCAACAGCGCGGTCTGCAATATAAAACGGTTTTAAGGAATTATTTTCCGCATCAGTTAATACCTTGGGCCAAGTATATTCAGCTTCTCCAATAACTACTGAATCAGCATGCTTTTTTGCTTCATCTGGTAGAGCCGATGGATGATATCCTCCTAAAACAACTTTTTTTTTACGATTTTTAAATTCATTCGCAATCTCGTACGCACGATCTGCATATGCGGTAAAGGCAGTTATTCCTACAAGATCATAGTTACCATCGTAGTCAATCTTGTTACCAATTCGTTCATCAATAATCTTTACTTCATAATCCTCAGGTGTAAGAGCATATAATTGCTCCAAAGTTAGAGGCGGTGCATAGAGCTTATTGAGTACCTGATCTAAGTTGCGTTTCCAGAAACCTTTCTTCATCAAAGACAGTCGTGGCTGTACAAGAAGAACGTTCATGAACGTCACATTCCCCGAATGCTTTAAATTCTTTTTGTTCATACGCAGCCTCACCAGAACAAAGGTGATTATCATGACAAAACGTACTTACAATTTTTATGCAGGTCCAGCGACACTTCCATTTCCGGCATTAAAAAAAGCAAAAGAAGAACTTTTAGATTTTAAAGGAACTGGAATGTCACTTATGGAGATATCACATCGATCTAAAGAATATGCCGAAGTACATGCAGAGGCTTCAAATCTTGTAAGAAAACTCATGAATCTACCAGATGGATACAAAGTCTTGTGGCTTCAAGGCGGTGCCTCCTCACAGTTCTATATGGTTCCCGTAAACCTTCAGAAAGATGGTAAAACAATGGAATATGTAAACACTGGTGCATGGTCTAAAAAAGCCATCAAAGAAGGAAAGTTCTATGGCGATGTAAACGTTGTCGCAAGTTCCGAGGATGAAACATTTTCTTACATTCCAAAAGATATTGAATTCAGTAACGATGCTGCATTTGCCCACATCACCGGAAATAACACGATATATGGAACCGAATATCAACAATGGCCAAAAGTGGCCGATGAGGTTCCCTTAGCATGTGATATGAGTTCTCATATTTTTGATAAGGTCATTGATCCGAAGAAATTTGGAGTGATGTATGCTGGTGCTCAAAAAAATATAGGACCTGCTGGAGTTACCCTTGTAATCGTCCGAGAAGATCTTCTCGATAGAGTTCCTGAAGATACACCAACTATGCAGAAATGGAAAACCCATGCAGAAAAAAACTCGCTCTTTAACACTGGCCCTTGCTGGGCAATTTATATGTGTAAACTCTCCTTAGAATATCTCAATGGTCTGGGTGGTGTTTCTGCTATTGAAAAGATTAACAGAAAAAAAGCTAAGATACTCTATGATCTCATTGATACCTCTGGAAGGTTTTACAAAGGACATGCAAAGAAGGATTCTAGATCTCTTATGAATGTGACCTTTAACCTTCCAACTCCGGAGCTTGAAGTAAAATGTGTTGTCGAGGGACTTGCCAAAGGACTTGTAGGTCTTAAGGGACATAGATCCATTGGTGGTATGAGAGCATCTATCTATAATGCCATGCCAACTGAAGGTGTACAAGCACTTGTTGACTTTCTAAAAGAGTTTCAAGAAAACAATCAGTAAAAAAGGGATACATACAACATCTCCCGTCGTTTTCTTTTTTATTTTAAAGATCTTAGTGATTCATATATTTCTATAGATGATAACAGAACTATAATAATATATATTTTTATATGTGTAAAATGAAGTTTATATTAAAAAAAAATAATAAAGGATTGTTTCTGAAGTAGATATATTGATAAAAGATCATGATAATATATATTAATACATCTGTTTATACATATATGAATAGAGATGTAATTCAATAATCATCAAGTGTTTTCATTTTACTCTCTTTCATAAGATTTTGAGCGGTTTTCCACGAATGACGGACATGCGGCGGTAACTCACCATATGTTTCAACCCAAGTTTTCAGAAACTTCTTTGTAATTGGATCTGCAGGATAACCGCTTCCAAGAGAAAGAGTCAACTTATCTTTAATATCTGCTGCAGTTTTGTGTATGATTTCA
>SDBT01002147.1_pt1 | contig 35136 bp, 34 predicted proteins | sample 2277101 | NCBI WGS metagenome assembly SDBT01 (sample SAMN10404973, study PRJNA504765) | marine sediment metagenome | isolation source: marine sediment core GS10_PC15, 103 cmbsf | place: Arctic Ocean: Southern Knipovich Ridge | collected 2010 | reverse complement strand
TATTTTTCTACTCATTAGGCTTTTCGATTTCGCCCCGTTTATTTTAGTGGTCACTGGTCTCCACTTTTAATTATCAATTATATATAATATTTTAGAATTATCATAATCATTGTTGAAGGCACTTCAATTTGTCTGCTATGTTTTTTAAACTGGCCCATAACAGCTAACATACGCAATGCGTATGTTGCGGATATATATTTATTTAGTATCAGCATATTAAGTAAATATAAGTATAATACATTATTTTTTTTCCAAAAAACCTCATATTGTTGTTTTACGCAATTCCATTGGTTCAATCACCAAATGAAATTTAGTTATAATTCTAGTTACAATGGTAGGCGGGAGGACGGTAATTAGTGTAAAAAGGATAAATTTGGATTAATAGATATTATATTTCTAAATTTACTCTATAGATTGGAACACACTTTAAATCAGAATAATTACTGACATGAAATAGGGAGGATAAATCATGGTTAATGATACTTTTTCTATTGCATCAAATCGAAGACAGTTTCTATGTAAAATGATGTCAATGGGAACAATTGGCTTACTAGGTTGCAGAAATTTGTTTGCCTATTCTAATCCGCAAGACAAATCAAAAGCAATATTAGAGAAACATAAATTTAATGAAGATTCAGAAATGTCATTCAGTGGCGTTTATAATTTCGCTTATCAAGATTTGTTTATTCCATTTATGAAAAACCTATCAAATGAAATTGGGAAAGAAAATTTTATTAATCTTCTCAAAGATACATCCTCAAAAATAGCCTCTCAAAATGGAAAAAATTGGGGAAAGAATGTTCCTCAGAATAATTTTTCAAATTTCAATTCATGGGCTAAAGATCCAGATAGGTTTTGGGATCATGTTCTAACAACTAGTATTGTTGAAGATACTGATAAAGTTTTTGAAGTTAAAATTACTGAATGTCTCTGGGCAAAAACTTTTCGTGATAATAATGCTTCGGATATTGGGTATGCTTCAATCTGTCATCAAGATTATGCTTATTGTCAGGCTTACAATCCTGGAATAAAAATGATTCGAACAAAAACATTAATGCAGGGAGACAATCACTGCAATCATCGTTGGATTTGTAATATTTAATTTGAAGTCGTATCGGGTCGATGTACAGCGTGGCCATAAATCAATTTCAACCCTTCCTCTGTACGCGTGGCTATCCAAGTTACTTCTCCTTCAAGTTGTAAGACTGTCCCATCGTGGTGAGTAAGGCTCTGATGAAAAGGGGCTAGTGCAGAAACCACATTAGGACTAAGAACTTTCACATATAGAGTGTCCCAGGTAAGTTGATGACTAGCAAAATTGGAGAAACCCTCTCTTTCAGCTTTTACAAACTGTTCGTAATTCATAACCTCACCATCGGAGAAGAAAAAAAATTCTGGAGTATCTAAACTAAGGTTTATGATTTTTTCAGCATCTAGTTCTATTGCTGCATCTCGAAGGGTATTCATTAGAGATATCATATCCCCACGCATGGCCTCCTGCTTTGATCTATCTGATTCTGAGCAAGAATAGAAAGTTGTACTGCAAATAATTAGTAAAGTTAGAATACAGAATACTCGAACTAAGACAAGTAGATTAGAAATCGTTTTCATATAGCCTCCCTTTTAACTAATGAAATTTAGTGATAATAATTGGTATTTAGGTAGGTCAGGAGGAAGGGAAAAACTAGGGTTGTTTCCCACACACAAACCACCATCAGGGTAACCAGAACATCATTATAGTGGTGAAACAGCTGGTTTTATACGGTACAGAGGATTTCTAAAGCAGGGTTGAATGGGTAGAAGTAGGTTTATTTGCCAGTTTTGCACGTTTCACACTATATTTTTATCGTATTTTCTACTGCTAATTTTACCTTTACTACGAAGACTCAAAGGCACTAAGTAAGGCTTTCTCTGTGTCCTCTGTGACTTCGTGGTTAAAAGAATTGCCACCGTAGCTCAGTTGGTAGAGCAGTTCATTCGTAATGAACGGGTCGGGGGTTCAAGTCCTCTCGGTGGCTCATTTGTTATCTTTGTATTACTAAAATATTAATTTTTTTATACTTACAAGATTATCAATGAACTATTGTTATTTAATTATTAATGTTGTAATCTCGCACAAGTTGTCAGTTGTTGTGACAAGGATTTAGATGCAGAAACAATTTATCATTATAGCAAATCTTAAATAGTATTACCCTCTATAACCCAATCAGAACTCTGGACAAAATTTAATAATCAATTAGGAAACACAAACATGGCAAAACGAGAAACTGGCACAGTTAAATGGTTTAATGACAAAAAAGGTTTTGGATTTATCAGTCGTGAAGACGGCGATGACCTTTTTGTTCACTTCAATGAAATACAGTCAGAAGGTGGTTTTAAAACTTTAAAAGAAAACGCAAAAGTTGAATTTGAAGTAATTAAGACCGAAAAAGGCGAAGCTGCTTCAAAAGTAACAACCGTTTAGTCAATAATCGCTAAATTGAAAAAGGCAGCTAATAAGCTGCCTTTTTTATTTCTGTCATACCGGATTTAGTCCGGTATCCAATTAATTAAATGATTATTGGGATGTTCGATTAATACACACCCCGTCTCCCCCGACAAGTCGGTGTATCCACCCCTCTCAAGAGGGGAATATTGTTTTTCCAAATAACATCTTTTACCAATATCCTACAACTATTATTAATTTTCGTTTTTCTCTACTTCTAATAATTCCACTTCAAAAATTAATGTGGCATTTGGTGGAATCATGTCACCCGCACCGCGGGCGCCATAACCCATTTCCGGTAGAATTGTAAGTGTGCGCGTTCCTCCTACTTTCATACCGATAATTCCCTCATCCCAACCTTTAATTACTTGACCGAGTCCAACTGTAAACCTAAATGGATCACGTCCTGGATTTTTAGATGAATCAAATACAGTTCCGTCTTCCAATTTACCGGTATAATTAACTGTAAGAATATCATATTTCTCGGCTTCTAATCCTTCGCCAACTACATTATCAGCTATAATCAAACCACTTTTCATTTTCACCTCATTTTTTTCTTCATTGCAACCAAAAACCGCCAAAAATGCAATTAGCATAGCACCGGTCATTGTTATATTCAGCATTCTTTTTTGCATAATAATTCTCTCATTTCTTTTCAGTAAATTACCATAATTAAAATTTACTATCTACCGCTTTATTTTACGTAAATTGAAATACAATGAACACGACTAAGTCAATATTCAATCGGCATTTACCGCCGTTAGCCGATAGATTGCGTCCGCAAATTATCGATGCTTTTGTAGGCCAGGAACACCTGGTTGGAAACGACAAAATTTTGTCTTTGTTATCCAAATCACAAAAGCCGTTTTCGATGATTTTTTGGGGACCGCCCGGTTCCGGAAAAACAACTTTGGCAAGAATACTTGCAAAATCCTCAAATGCAAATATTGAAGAAATATCAGCCGTATCAAGCGGTGTAAAAGAATTACGCAAAATTATTGAAGTTGCTAAAAGTAATTTGGACATTGGTTCAATAACAATTTTATTCATTGATGAAGTTCATCGTTTTAGTAAATCACAGCAAGATGCATTATTGCACGCCGTTGAAGATGGAACTATAACTTTAATCGGCGCTACAACAGAAAATCCATCATTCGAAGTTATTGGTCCATTGCTTTCTCGCTGCCGAGTACTGGTTTTAAAACCATTATCTGAAAAATCGCTAAAGTTAATTTTGAATAACGCCTTCAAAACCGATATTATTCTACAAAAAAATCAAATTACATTATCAGATAATATTAAGACACAACTAATTCAATCCGCCGGTGGCGATGCCCGTAAAATGCTCAATGCGTTAGAAATTTCTATTAGTCTGTTAAGTGGAAAAGGCAAAATTACCGCTTCAATTTTAAACGAAGCTTTACAAAAGCGCACACAGCTATATGATAAAACCGGCGATTATCATTACGATACGATCAGTGCATTCATAAAATCGGTACGCGGTAGTGATCCTGATGCAGCAATTTATTGGTTAGCAACGATGTTGGAAGGTGGCGAAAAACCGGAATTTATAGCACGGCGTTTAGTTATTTTAGCATCTGAAGACGTTGGCAATGCCGATCCGCAAGGGTTATCCATCGCTACGGCGGGCTTTCAAGCGGTACATATGATCGGAATGCCGGAAGCCGCCATCACCCTCGCGCAAGTAACTACCTACCTGGCCTCTGCCCCTAAATCAAATGCATCATATATGGCTCTTAAAAAAGCACAAGGTTTAATAAAAAATAAAGGAACAGCTTCCGTTCCAATACATTTGCGAAATGCGCCAACACAACTAATGAAAAAATTAGATTACGGAAAGAACTACGAATACCCCCATGATTATCCGGATCATTTTATTGATGTGGATTATTTTCCGGAAAACATAACGGAATCTTTTTATATTCCAACAAACTTGGGTTATGAAAAATATATTTCCGAACGATTGTCAAAATTATGGACATCAAAATTCAATAAATAATGCGCTTTAAACTTTTATTTCTACTATTACCGCTTACTCTATTTGCTGATGAACGCTTACGTTTAATCCAAGCTGATGTTCTGGAAAATGTCATCAAGAATGGTGTCGCTGTTCAAATTTTAACAGGGGACGTAATTTTTAAAAAAGGTGAGTTAACTCTATCTTGTGATTTAGCCAATTATACTGAAAAAACCGGACTGGGTTTTCTAATCGGTAACGCCAAGGCAGAAAAAGACAGTATTACCATCACTGCTGATACTTTGAATTTCATTTCTCCGCAGGATAAATTGATTGCCCTTGGAAATGCCCATGTTTGGGATAATGATTTCGACTTAACTTCCAATTCAATCATTTATTTTACTAAAATCGATAGCGGCAATGCCATCGGTAAGGCGAAATTATTGCAAAAAAATCAGGAAATCACAGCCGATACTTTAAATTACTCAAAACCTATAGAAAAAGAATCAGCAAGTTATACTGCAATTGGCAATGTTACTATAACAAGTGATGATAGAATTATAACTTGTGGCAAGGTATTTTATGATCTCGAAACGGAGATAGCACAATTAACTAATGAACCAAAAATAACTTCTGATGAGGAGGTTTTATCCGGTGCTGAAATAAATGCCTATTTTAATGATGAAGAATTACAATACTTATTTATTCCATCGGACGCTAAGGCGTATTCAATCCATCAAAATGCAATAATTGGCGAATATCGGGATGATATGACCGGAAAAATACTTAAAGCATATTTTATCGATGGGAAACTCGATTCAATGCGCTTGGAAAGTATGGCAATAACTCTTTACCACGTTTTTAACGATACAATTTTTCAAGGTGTAAATGTGACTTCCGGTGATACAATTTCTTTACAATTCACGAATCAGGAGTTGCAACAGATTTACATATCGGGCGGGGCACGCGGAACTTACACTCCAGATTCATCTAACAAAAGTTTAGACGATATAATACGTTACTCCGCAAACAATATTGATTACCAAATCGCCGATGAAACAACGCATTTGATTGGCAACGCTCAAGTGTATTACACAGACATGAAACTAACCGCCGGTTTTATTGGCGTTAATTGGAAAACTAATATCTTAGACGCTTTGCCAAAAATTACTAATGACTCAACATCGCGCGAAATAAAACCTACACTAAAAGAGGGCGTTCAGGAGCCGCTGCATGGCGATGCTATGAAATATAATCTACAAACACAGCGCGGTAAAATAACACACGGAAAGACTAAAGCTGAAGATGGACATTTTACCAGTTCCGTCATTCGTAATGAAAGCAAAAATGTTTTTTATATGAAGCAAAGTATTTATACCACATGCGATTTAGACACACCGCATTTCCACTTTGCCAGCCCTAGAATGAAAATGATACATAATGATAAAGTGGTTGCAAAACCGTTAACGCTTTATCTTGCTCAAATTCCAATTATTAGTTTACCATTTGCTGTATTGCCACAACAAAAAGGTGGACGACAATCCGGTTGGATAATGCCTTCTTATGGGACAAGTAATTTACGTGGTCACTACCTTGACGGGTTTGGTTACTATTGGGCGGTTAATGATTATTTCGATAGCAAACTTCAAGTAACCTTGGCAGACCTACAAGGCATTAGATTAAAATTAACCAATCGCTATAATGTCCGCTATAAGTATTCCGGTAATTTGTACCTTGAAACGCGGCAATATTTATCTTCCGGAGAACAGAATATAGCTAAAATATTTGGCCCGCGCCAAAAAGATTACGTTGTGAAATGGTCGCACAAACAAATATTACGGCGAAACCAATCGTTAAATGTAAATGCAAGTTACTACAGTAACAGTGATTACAATTATGTCACCTCTTTAGAGCCAATCAAAAGAATGAATCAACAAGCGATTTCCAATGCCACTTATTCCAAACGTTGGCCAAAAAGTAATAATTCTATTAGTATAAATTTATCGTCAAACACAGATTTAATGGCTGATCGCAAGATCAAATTCGGCAGTGCTTTCTATCAAAAACCAATTAAAGCGGGTACAAAGTTGAGTATCACAACAATGACTTTGCCTAAGTTTTCTTTACGTCACGGACAACAACCAATATTCCCAACCAAATCTTCGGATAAATCATGGTATAATAATATTACGTTGAGTTATTCATCAAATTTTACTAATAAAAATATAAGTTATTATGAATCAATAGAAGGTGACTCAACAGAAGGATTTAAATGGGGAACTGATACGAACGGTGATGGAATAGCACATAAAACAATCGACAACTTATTAACACACTCGTTCTATTTTAGCGCACCGCAAAAACTTTTCCGCCACATATCAGTTAATCCAAGTTTGTCCATTAAATCCGATTGGGTAGATGAATATTTTGTTCCCCGGTTGGATTCTTCGGGAACATACGAATCTGTAAAAACAAGTGGGTTTACTGCCCGCACAACGGGCTCATTCAGTCTGAATATGAGTACACAATTATATGGACTTTTTCCATTAAAATTTGGTAAAGTAAATGGATTACGACACGTTGCTTCACCTTCAATCGGATACTCTTATACACCCGATTTCTCAAAACCATTACTAAATCGTGATCTTAAATATTTCGCAACAATCACAGACAGTTCCGGCGCTGAAATAAAACACGATCGATTCAAAGGAACCTTAGCCGGTAGTACTTCGCAAAGTGAACGTCAATCTTTAAATTTTTCATTAAATAATGTATTTCAAACAAAAATTGTTGACGGTGAATCGGAAAGGAAAATTGACCTCTTGTCATGGCGGTTATCTACAAGCTATAACTTTGCGGCTGATGATTTTAAACTCGCGAACTTAACTTCTTCCATAAGAACCGGCTTAAGCAAATTACTTAAATTAGATATATCGCTTACCCATGATTTCTATAAATATGACATCGAAAATAACAAAAGAATTAACACAATTTTAATCTCAAACAAAATTCCAAAACCGCGCTTAATCAATGCTCGTTTTTCCACCGGTTTTAAATTTTCCGGCAAACGATTAAAATCCTCAATTGCGCCGGAAATTGACATAATATCAGATACATCAAGTATTAACGATTTAGATGATTTTGGACAAAATATAGATTTAAAACAAAATCCTAAGCAAATTGGCGGAGGACAATTGTGGAACACTAATGTTAGTTTAAGTTATTCTTATAATGCAGCAAATCCGTCCAATATTATTAAATCATTTTGGATGAATACCAATACTACATTACAGGTCACAAATAATTGGAGGATTCAGCATAATGCCCGATTCGATTTAGAAAATCAATCATTGGTCAATCAGAGCTTTTCGATTTATCGTGATTTACACTGTTGGGAAATGTCTATTTCATGGACACCGGGTGGCTATGGCCAAGGGCTCTACTTACGAATAAATGTAAAATCTCCGACATTAAAAGATTTAAAACTCGAAGAACGAGGCGGTATTTTCCAAAGAAGAGCGCAGTTTTAACAAAAAAATAGAACTAATCAAGTATTTGTTCTTTAAACGAATATTTGGAAATTCAGCTATAAAATAAAGGAAAAAAATGTTCTGTCCCAAATGCCGAACGCAATATATTGAAAATGTTAAAGAATGCTCTGATTGTAAAGTTCCATTAATTAAAGAGTTGCCAGAAGAAAGGCCAATTGAAAAAGTTAAATGGGTTGCATTACCACCCGTTAAAGGCAATATATATGCTAATATGGTAGAGGAAGTCTTGCAGAAAAAAAATATTCCGCACTTCACCAAATCCGATTGGTTTTCAACTGCTTATAGTCTCTCGGGTGCAAATTATCTTGGTGCAAGATCTGTGATTTTTGTACCGGAAGAACATCATGAAGAAGCCGTACAATTAATTGAAGAATTAGTAGGGGAAAAATAGTTTGATTCACTCTGTAAAAGGCACACACGATATATTACCAGACCAAACTTGGCAGTGGCGAAAAGTTGAATCAGCATTGCATAATTTTATGCAAAAATATGGCTATCAAGAAATCCGTACACCCGCTTTTGAAAAAACCGAACTTTTTGCACGTGGTATCGGAGAAGAAACAGATATTGTATCTAAAGAGATGTACAGTTGGATAGATCAAGGTGGTGAGAATCTAACTCTAAAGCCGGAACTAACAGCTCCGGTCGTACGAGCATTTATTCAACATAATTTAGGAAGCCATTCTGCCGTTAATCGTTTATATTATATGGATGCCTTATTCCGCAGAGAACGACCACAAAAAGGACGTACCAGACAATTTCATCAATTTGGCGCAGAGGTTTTCGGCGCAGAACATCCTGAGGCAGATGCAGAGATTATTGCAATGTCCTACAATTTTTTCAAAGAAATCGGTGTTGCGGATTTAACATTAAAGTTGAATAGTATTGGTTCAGAAGAATGTCGTCAAAATTTTCGGGATGAACTGCACAACTATCTTAAACCATTTTTATCAGAATTAACTGAAACGAGTCAAACTCGTTTTAAGAAAAATCCTCTGCGAATTCTTGATACAAAGACTGAGCACGAAAAAGATATTATTAAGAATGCACCGAAAATTGACAATTTTTTAACTAATGATGATAATTCCCATTTTGAAGAAGTCAAATCACTATTAAATGCAATGTCAATACCTTTTTCAATTAATTCCCAGATGGTTCGTGGATTAGATTATTACACACGAACTACTTATGAAATAACTTCAAATGCTTTGGGAGCGCAAGATGCATTATGCGGCGGCGGTAGATACGATAAGCTTGTTGAAACACTAGGAGGCAAATCGACTCCTGCCGTTGGTTTTGCTGCGGGAATAGAACGATTATTATTAGCATTAGAATCAAAAACGTCTAATTTAAATCATAATCATAACCAAATATATATCATTGGAGTGGCGGAAAATGCACGACCGGTTTGCCATATTTTAGCGCAAGAACTTCGTAGTCAAGGATTCTCAATATCTACTGATCTTTTACGACGCAGTTTAAAATCACAGCTACGTGAAGTAAATCGTAATAGCGCAAAAACCGCAATTATAATTGGTGATAATGAATTGGTAAATAACACTGTGCAGGTAAAAAATATGGGAACCGGCAAGCAAACCATTATAAAAAAAAATAAACTTATTGAGTATCTTGCGGATTTGGAATTTTAATTTTATTCATTTAGATTATACTCGCGCATAAGGAAAAACTTAATTTTATTATATGTCTGAAAAACCACTATTAATTGTAGAATCGCCGTCAAAGGCTACAACAATATCTCGCCATCTTGGTGGCGAATATCGCGTGATCGCAAGTGTTGGTCATGTGAAGGATTTACCTAAAAACGATCTTGGCATTGATATCGAAAACGATTTTAAAATCACATTAGAAGTACTCCCAAAGAAAAAAAGTTTTATTAAGGAATTAAAATCACTCGCAAAAAAAGCACCAAATATTATTTTGGCAATGGACCCCGATAGAGAGGGTGAGGCAATTGCAGCACATATTGCAAGCGAAATTTCGGATTTAAATATTGAACGTGTTCAATTTACTGAAATCACTAAAGCGGGTATACAGGAAGGTATGCAATCGCGGCATCCGATTGATGAAAAATTGGTTGATGCGCAAGTTACCAGACGTATTATTGACCGACTTGTTGGTTACAAAATTTCACCGATTTTATGGGCAACCTTACAGCACAACATGAAATTTGTAACAACTACTTTATCAGCCGGAAGGGTGCAATCTGCTACGGTGAAGATCCTCATTGATCGTGAACGAGAACGAGCCGCTTTTAAAACTGCCACATTTTTCAATTTAAAAGCACTTTTAATTAATACAAGTAAAGATGAGTTTACGGCAACCCTCTACAAATTAAATGAACAAAGGTTGGCATCATCTAAAGATTTTGATAAAAAAACCGGTGAAGTAATAAAGGGGAATGTTATTGCTCTAAGCGAATCTCAAGCAAATACCTTAAAGAAAGAATTAGACGTTGGTACTTGGGCAGTTGCTGACATTAAAGAAAAACCGATAACTTCAAATCCGCGTCCGCCATTTGCAACATCTACCTTACAGCAGGAGGCCGGTCGTAAATTGCGCTTTACTGCAAGACGAACCATGAGCATTGCACAAAAATTATATGAGCGTGGGTTTATTACCTACATGCGTACTGATTCAACACATTTATCTTTTGAGGCGATTACCGCCGCCCGCCAGGAAATCCAACATCGTTTTGGTGTGGAATATCTACCTGAAAAACCAAGACAGTATTCAACTAAAGTCAAAAATGCTCAAGAAGCTCATGAAGCTATCAGACCTGCCGGAACAAAGATTAAATCGTTTACTGAGGTAGAAAGCAAATTGGACAAGGATGCTGTTCGTTTGTATGAACTAATTTACAAACGCACGATAGCTTGCCAAATGAAATCAGCAAAACTTAAAGAAACCACAGTCCTAATTAATAATCAAAAAGCGCTGTTTCGAGCGAGCGGCAGAGTTATAATATTTCCGGGATATATGCGTGCCTATGTAGTTGGACGTGATGATCCGGATGTAATTTTAGCTGATAAAGAAACCATTTTACCTAATTTGGGGATGAACGAAAATCTTGAATTGAAGGAATTAAATGTTGTAGGTCAAACAACCAAACCACCTGCACGCTTTACCGAGGCATCGTTGATAAGAGAAATGGAAGCAAAGGGGATCGGTCGTCCATCAACATATGCAGCGACAATTGACACAATTCTGCGTCGTGAATACGCCGAAAAGAAAAATGGCAGTTTAGTGCCAACTTACCTCGCTGTTGCGATAACTCAACTTTTAGAAAACCATTTCAAAGCATTAGTAGATGCAAACTTTACCGCTGATATGGAAGATGGTCTTGATGCGATAGCGCGGGGCGAGTTAAAATCATTGCCTTTTATTAAAGAGTTCTATTTTGGCGGAAACGAAACAAGGGGTTTAAAAGCTATGCTCGACGAAGAAGTTGATATTCGTAAAGCTTGCACTATTGTTATAGATACATCGGCGGATGAATCGATTATAGCCCGTATTGGCAATTTTGGTCCATATTTAGAACATAACGGAAATCGTAAATCCATACCCCTCAGTATTCCACTTGGTGATTTGACACTTGAGAAAGCAAAAGAAATATTGTCTAAAGAAACACAAGATCAAAAAATTCTCGGTAACGATCCAAAAACCGGTGAAGATATTTATTTTAAAGAAGGTCAATATGGTCCTTATGTGCAATTAGGCGATAGTAAAACACGCAAATCCATTCCAAAGGAATTTAATATTGATGACGTTAATTTAGAATTGGCGGTACGATTATTAGCGCTACCGCGCGAGGTTGGGAAACATCCTGAAACAGGTGAATTAATAACTGCAGATTACGGTCGCTATGGTCCATATCTTCGTTGCGGTAAAAAAAATGCTCCCATCAAGCCACCACTATCGCCATTGACTATCTCCATTGCTGAAGCAGTAACATCTTGTGCAAAGAAGAGAACCGGCTCGCAAGAATTAAAAACTTTAGGCAAGCACACTAAAACCGGTGAGGAGCTTATCATAAAAACCGGTTTCTACGGTCCTTACATCACTGATGGTAAAGTAAATGTTTCAATCCCTAAAGCGAAGGAAGTAGAATCAATTACGTTAACAGAAGCAGTAGAATTAATTGATAAAAAACGTGCTGCCGGACCTACTAAACGACGTCGACGAAAAAAGAAGAAATAATTATTATGGATATTAAATCAATCGAAAAAATAGTATCACTCTCAAAACGACGCGGATTCATTTTTCAAAGTTCTGAAATCTATGGAGGACTTGCTTCGACATGGGACTATGGTCCGCTCGGTGTTGAGATGAAAAACAATATTAAAAATTTATGGTGGAAAGATATTGTCACAGCGCGCCGTAATGTTGTTGGAATGGATGCGGCAATTCTAATGCATCCGGAAGTTTGGGAAGCAAGTGGACACGTACAAAATTTTAATGATCCAATGGTGGACTGTAAAAATTGTAAAGCGCGGTACCGCGCTGATCATATAGATTTATCCAAACCCTGCGAACGCTGCGGCAAAACCGATTGGACAGAACCACGTCAATTCAATTTAATGTTTAAAACATCTTTTGGAGCATTAGCTGAATCAGGTGATATCACCTATCTGCGCCCGGAAACAGCACAAGGAATCTTTGTCAATTTTAATAATGTTGTTACAACTGCCCGACAAAAATTACCGTTTGGTATAGCTCAATTAGGGAAAGCATTCCGAAATGAAATCACTACCGGAAATTTCTTGTTCCGTACGCGTGAATTTGAACAGATGGAATTAGAATATTTCATTAAACCGGAAGAGGCAGAAAATGAGTTGAAGTATTGGTCGCAGGAACGTTTGAACTGGTATAAAAAATTGGGTGTTAGAGCAGATAAACTAAGATTACGTCCACATGGTAAAGATGAATTAGCACATTATTCCAAAGCATGTTACGATATTGAATATGAATTTCCGTTTGGTTGGTCGGAACTGGAAGGAATCGCTGACCGCGGTACTTATGATCTGGATCAGCACAATAAACACGCCAATAAAAAGCAATCCTATTTTGATCAAGAAAATAATAAACACATTGTACCCGTTGTGATTGAAGCTTCAGGCGGAGTTGACCGCACTTTCTTAACTTGCTTGGTTGATGCATATCATGAAGAAGAAGTGAAAGGAGAACAGCGTATTGTACTTAAACTTTCACCTAAAATAGCCCCCATAACCTGCGCGGTTTATCCATTAGTCAATAAAGATGGATTGCCCGAAATATCAGACAAAATATTTATTGAAATTCAAACTGAATTCAGCGCATTTTTCGATCAGGGTGGATCTATCGGCCGGCGCTATCGGCGGCAAGATGAAGCCGGTACACCATATGGTATTACAATTGATCACCAAACCTTAGAAGATAACACCGTCACGCTTCGCGACCGCGACACGATGAAACAAATTCGGATTCCAGCCGATAAAGTTCTTGATGAGCTGAAGAATAGACTCCAAAACATTTAAATATTTGCTGTCATTTCCAATTCACGGTATAAGATAAAATGAAAAAATATATCGACATATTTCTATTATCATTTATACTAATTTCGGTTATTAATGCACAGGAAACTCGCAAAGTTTCAAAGAACGGTATGGTGGTTTCAGCTTCGCAGACAGCATCGCAAGTTGGTGTAGAAATAATGAAAGCAGGAGGGAACGCTATTGATGCGGCAGTAGCTACAGGTTTTGCTCTCGCAGTCACTTATCCACAGGCAGGAAACATTGGCGGAGGAGGATTTTTAGTCGCTCATTTTGCTGATGGCCGAAACATAACAATTGATTTCCGTGAAACTGCTCCAGCAGCCGCTCACCGCGATATGTATTTGGACGAAAACGGTGAAGTAATCAAAGATATGTCTTTAAGATCGCATCGGGCAGTCGCTGTACCCGGTTCAGTTGCCGGATTAATCACAGCCTGGCGCCAGTACGGTTCAGGGAATATTCCACTAAAAAATTTACTTGAACCGGCAACTACACTGGCAAAAAACGGTTTCCCGATATCCGCTAAATTTGCTCAAAGTTTGAATAGCCATCAATCGTTATTCAAGAAAGATGATGGCGCAAGCGCGGTATTCATTCGTGCCGATGGTAAGCTGTGGAAAGCAGACGATTGGCTGATCCAAAATGATTTATCAAAAACCTTACAACGAATTGCAAAATATGAATTAGATGGATTTTACAGCGGTAAAACCGCTGAATTATTTATTGAAGAGATGCAAGAGGGTAACGGTTTTATTACATTAGCTGATTTAAATTTATACAATCCCAAATTCCGTGTTCCATTAACCGGTACATACAAAAATTATGACATTATTTCAATGGGACCACCAAGTTCTGGCGGTATTCTTTTGATACAAATGTTAAATATGTTAGAAAATTATGCACTTGGATCATTAGGTTTCAACTCAGCTGATTATATTCATTTATTAACCGAGATTGAACGACGCGCTTATGCCGATCGCGCCGAACATTTAGGAGATAGCGATTATTGGGAAGTCCCTATTGAAATGCTTATCTCTAAAAAATATGCTACTGAAAGAACACAGAATATTTCCATGCAAAATGCTACGCCAAGTGTAGAAATCTTTGCCGGTGATCCAACAGCTTATGAAAGTCCTGAAACCACACATTATTCAGTAATTGATAAAGATGGTTCGGCGGTAAGTGTTACAACAACTCTAAATACCGGTTTTGGCTCCGGAATTCTGGTCGAAGGTGCGGGTTTTTTCTTAAATAATGAAATGGATGATTTTTCTGTCAAACCCGGAACACCTAATATTTTTGGATTGATTGGTAATAAAGCCAATGCTATTTCACCAAATAAACGCCCGCTTAGTTCAATGACACCTACAATTGTTCTAAAAGACAATCGACCTTTTTTTATTATTGGGTCGCCGGGTGGATCGAGAATTATCACCACCGTTTTGCAGGTTATCCTCAATATAATTGAACATGATATGACAATTACAGATGCAGTATCGGCCCCACGTACTCATTCACAATGGTTACCTGATGTTATTATGACTGAGCCTGAAGCACTGTCTGATTCTGTACAAAAAGAGCTGGAATCTCGAGGACACAAAATTATAGCACGGAAATATATTGGTTCCGCAAATGGTATTTTAATTAAAGCAGATGGGTATTACGGTGGTCCCGATCCGCGCTGGGAAAACTCTGCGATCGGTTACTGATTATTCATCAAATATTAGACGCTTTCCAAGATTTACTACTTCATCCTTAATATAGCCTTGCTTTCGATAAAACTTAATCACGCCGTCATTGGTATTTCTTATTTGAACTTGTATTTTCGGACATCCTAATTTTAATAGTCGCTGTTCGGCGTTTTCCATCATTCGTTTTCCAATTCCTTGACGTTGGAATTTCGGTTTTACCGCTAAATAATTTACCCATCCACGATGACCTTCATATCCCACCATCGCAGTTGCGATAATTTTCTTATATATTAATCCGATCAGGAAAAATTCTGCTTGAACGGTTTGCTTGCGCTCAATATCGCGTTACGGGTCATTCCAAGGTACAACAAGTTCACACTCTTTCCATAATTGAATAACATCGTCTCTATCAGATTCACGATAACTTCTTATGCTAAAATTCATTTTCACTAATACTTAAAATCACTATTGCCTATATACTCACGCAGAAGTGACGTTCCCGGTACATATTTCTCATTCAGATTTGCAAAAAATGATAAAAATAAATCTAACCGTTCGGCTAATTGTTCTATACTGTCATCACCCTTTACCTTTTGCAATAACGGGCGAACATATTTTGCTAAAACCGGTAATTCATACACAAGCGAAGAATTAAATATTAAATTTGCTTCTTCACCGTACGAAAATATATTTTTTTCTTCACCCAATCTAACTGATTTCCACCGCTCTAATGTTTGTTCCGGAGAATAATCGCGGAATTTATTATCTCTTACTAATCTACGGAGTAAGCGGTTATCCGATGTTGAGATTCTGTGATTAGCATCTATGTTCATTTGAGTGATTGCACTAACGTATAATTTTTTAACTCTATCTTTACCAAATATTTCCGTCAGTTTAGGATTAAGACCATGAATTCCTTCAATAATGACAAAATCCCAATCTCCAAGTTCTAATTTATTATTGGTATCTTTTCCAATTCCTAAATCAAAATTGAAATGTCTTTCAGGTATTGCATTCCCGTCAAGTAAAGCATTTAACCGTTCGCTTAGCAGAACAATATCAAGTCCATCTATTGATTCAAAATCTTGTTTACCATCATCTCCAAGTGGTAATAAATGGCGGTCTATAAAGTAATCATCTGTAGAAATAGTCAGCGAACGGTAACCATTTACTCTTAATTGAATCTTTAATCGTTTGCTAAAAGTAGTTTTCCCGGCAGAAGATGGTCCTGCTATTGTTACAACACGTTTTTCGGTAAATCCTGATACTATCTCATCAGCAATAGCACTAATCTTTTTTTCATGAAGACCTTCTGCAACCCAAATTAATTCTTTTATTTCGCCGTTCTCAATAGCATCATTCAAATCAGCAATTGTTGAAATCCCTAAGATCTCACTCCAATTCTGGTGCTCTTCCATTGTTGCAAATAATTTTGGTTGATCACGAAAAGGAGCAACATCATCGGGATGTAAAATTGTTGCAAATCTTAGTAGAAATCCGTTATTATATTTTTTCAGTTCAAATTTTTCCAATTGCGCTTTGTCGCTTGTCAGCGGTTCAATCATGTAATCCCAATATTTATTACTATACCTTGCAATTGGTATTTGATCACTTTCCCAACGATTGGCAATCTCTAACTTGCTATGCGAATTAAATTTATATAGTTTTTCAATGAATTTTTGCTTGGGCCACAATTCAAAAGTTATCGGTTCAGCACTTTTTATCCATTCCCGAATTAGATTTTCTAATTTTTGTAATTCCGTAGCCGAAATTGGATCAAAATTGACATCATGACAAAAAAAAGCGTTCCCAAAAGAATGCTCAATAACCAATAGTCTATTGGGAAATACTTTCTTGAAGGCACCGGATAGTAAAAATGCTTGAGTAGCGTGTATTGAAGAGAAAATTGCCATCTTATTTATTCACCGATAATTTTCACAAGTACACGTTTTTTTCTGCGTCCATCAAATTCACCATAAAATATTTGTTCCCAAGTCCCAAAATGCAATCTTCCAGCGGTTACAGCGATGATAACTTCACGCCCCATTACTTGTCGTTTATGATGAGCGTCACCATTATCTTCACCCGTGCGATTATGATCGTACTGATCAAGTGGTGCGTGTGGCGCTAATCTTTCCAACCAGCGCTTATAATCGCGATGTAAACCCGCTTCATCGTCATTAATAAAAACAGATGCAGTAATATGCATAGCATTTACTAAACATAGTCCTTCTTGGATGTTACTTTCCAACAGCGCTTCCTCCACCTGGGCAGTTATATTTACAAAATCCATCCGTTCCTGTATATTAAAATATAGTTCCTTATAATACGATTTCATCATTTACTCCAAATATCAATGTAATTTATCAAATATTAATTTTACAAACATAGATGTCCCAACTAAAAGAGCTCGCTCATCAATATCAAAATGTGAACAATGATGTGGTACGGACATTGCTTCTTTGCCTGGCGGCGCTGAACCGATAAAGAAAAAACAACCCGGAATCTTCTGTAAATAATAACTGAAATCCTCGGCACCCATAGTTAAATATGGCTCAACAACTCCGTCTCCAACAATTTTGTAAGCAGCTTTCTGTACGGTTTGCGTAGTATTTTCATCATTAATCGTCGGAGGATATCCATCTTGATAGTCAAAATTAATTGTCGCACCACTAGCTTTCGCTACTCCATCAATAATTTCTTGCATGCGGGTTTTTACCATCATTCGGTTTTTTTCAGTCATTGCCCGAACTGTTCCGCGTAACTTCACTTCATCAGCTATAATATTAAAACCATGACCACCTGCAATTTTTCCAATTGTTATCACAGTGCTTTCCAATGGGTCGGTATTACGGCTCACAACAGTCTGCAAACTCATTATTAAATTTGATGCGGTTACAATAGCATCTACCGTGCCTTGCGGTGTGGCGCCATGCCCGCCAATACCTTTAATTGTAATATCAATGATATCTGCTGCTGCCATAACAGCCCCGGACTTAACACCAATTTCTCCAAACGGTTGGTAATTCCACAAATGCATTCCATATATTTCATCTACCTTATCCAAACATCCGTCTGCTATCATATAGCGAGCACCGCCTTTTTCTTCTTCTGCCGGTTGAAAAATAAATCTAATATTTTCGTGCAAACTGTTTTTGCTCTGAGACAATATTTTTGCTGCCCCCAATAACATTGCCATATGTCCATCATGACCACAGGCGTGCATAACGCCATCATTCTGAGATTTATAAGAAACATTACCTGTTTCCTGAACCGGCAATGCATCCATATCGGCCCGCAATGCGATGGTTTTACCGCTACTCTTGCCCTGTAAATCTCCGATAACACCGGTTTTACCGATCCCGGATTTTACATCAACTCCATAAGATTTTAATTTATCTGCAATAAATTTTGCTGTATGATGTTCCTTAAACCCAAGCTCAGGATGCTTATGAAATTCCCGCCTGTTCGCGATAATCTCGTTTTTAATTGCCTTTACTTCAGATAAAATTTTGACGCTCATAATAGTTTACCAATATTTTCAATAGTTGCGCCAATCAGTTCGGCAAAATCATTTTTTGTACGATTGGCTGTTTCAATAACTTCAGTATGTGTTAGCGGTTGATCAATAATTCCTGCCGCGTAATTTGTAATCGTAGAAATTCCGATCGCTTCAATTCCAAGCTGTTTAGCGGCCTGTAATTCAGGAACTGTACTCATGCCAACCGCATCACCCCCTAAATTCCGAATATATTCAATCTCGGCAGGAGTCTCATAGGCAGGACCTTGAGTCCAGCAGTAAACTCCTTTTTTAAGATTAATTTTTGTATTTTTACTTGATTTTTCTACGCAATCCAATAATTTTGACGATATATCATCGATAAGTTGTGGTGTAGATAGATTTTCTCTAAACGTACAATCCATATAACCATTAATCACCATAAGTGTACCGGGCGGTATACTCTTTTTAGCAGAACCGGCAGCATTCGTGATTATGATATACTTAACTCCAAGTTTATGAAACAAGTAAATAGGCAATGTTACAGTCTCGATATCATGACCTTCGTAATAATGGAATCGCCCTTTGGCGGCTATTAGAGGAACACGCTTGTAATTCCCAATAACAAATTCACCACTATGACCTTCTACAGTAGGTTGTGGATAATTAGGGACTGCCTGGTACGGAATTACAATTGGTGTTTGTATTTGATCTGTAAAACCTCCTAATCCAGAACCTAAGACCACTGCCACTCCAGGTTTAAATCCGGAATGACTTCCTACATAATTTGCCATGTCTAATACTGAATACTTCATTTATTTAGCCACAGAGAACACCGAGAAAAAATATTTAAAAATATAAAAATTGTCATTAGTTATCATTAATAGTTATTTATTGTATAAAATTTAAATAGTTATAAACAATATGTGAAACATGATAAGTATGTTTTACTATGATTGTTACTGCCATGCCCGCTGATCCCTGACCTCTAATCTCTGCACCCTAATTTACCACCAATTGTCCGCAGCCGGCATTTATATCTGCACCTTTGCTCCACCTTGTAGTTACCATGAAAGGAGCATTTAATAAATTACCAAGAAATTCTTGGATTTTTTCATCACTCGGACGGTTAAATTTACCTCCAATCTCATTATAAGGAATTACATTCAGTTTACAAGGTAAATCACTAATTAAATTTATTAATCGTTTAGCATCTAATTCTGAATCGTTAATATCCGCTAAAAGTACATATTCAAAAGTGACTAACTTTTTCCTCCCGTTATAATAATCTTTAACTGATTCGAGTAATTTATCAAGAGGATACTTTTTGGCGATCGGCATAGTTTTTAATCGCTGTTCTTGCGTAGAACCATTCAGACTGATGGCCAATTTATACCTTTGGTTCTCTTTTGCAAATTGTTGTATTTGAGGAATAATTCCGGCTGTTGATATAGTGATATGCCGTGAACCTAATTTAATTCCCTTAGAGTGGTTTAACAACTTGGCTGCTTCAATTACATTATCATAATTTAAAAATGGTTCACCCATGCCCATAAAAACTACATTAGTAATTGGTTTTTCCGATTCTTTTAACAATAATAAGTACTGGGCCACAATCTCGCCTACAGTAAGATTCCTTATAATTCCCATTGTGCCGGTAGCACAAAATTCGCAACCCAAAGCGCATCCGATCTGCGAAGAAAGACATATTGTAATACGTTTCTGTTCTATCATTAAAACGGCTTCTATTTTTTCCCCATCTTGACATTCTAATAAAAATTTACGCGTCTTTGCCGATTTAGCACCGGTTACTTTCAATATTCTCAATGGATTAATTATATAATTATCGGCAATATTTATTTTTAACTGCTTGGGAAGATTCTCCATTTCTGCAAATGATTGAATCTTACGTTTATAAATCCAATTAAAAATCTGTTCTGCTCGGTACTTTGGTTCATTATAATTTTTTATTATAGAAGTAAAATCATCTAACCTCATTCCGATTAATGAAGATTTAATATTTTGTTTGGGTAAGGACATGGTAAAAAGATAATTATAGAAAGAAAAATCCCCCATCCGGGGGATTTTTCATCATAATATAAAAATCCTTGTATTATAGTTCTTTAGATCTATCAAAGTATTCCTGTGCCTCTACTGTATCGCCTTGGCGTAATAATACACGCGCCATTGCTCGGTAATGTTGTGGATTTTCAGGTTCTATGTCAATTAGCTTGCGATAAAAATACTCTGCACGCCTCCATTTTTCAGCATTTTCAAATGTTTGTGCGATACCACGAAGAGCATCAATATCATCAGGATTATATTCATAGGCCATTGAAAAATTATCTTCCGCTTGCTGATAATCTCCAAGCTGCATATTTAAAACACCAAGATTATAGTATAGATCAGCTTTTAAATTGTTATCGGTTTCTTTGGCAATTGCACCTTCATAAATTGTTAATGACATTTCCTTTTCACCAACGTCATAATATGTCTGTGCTAATTGACGAGTAGCCAAATTATTTGTTGGATCTATATCAACAGCACGTTTATAATAAATCAAGGCCGATTCTTTATCGTTAGCGGTTAAAAACAATTTACCAGCAGTCATACTTAAATCAAAGTTTCCGGGATCTTTTGCAGTACCATTGATTACTGCCTCCAGTGCACCATCCAAATCACCACTCGTATACAAACAATTAGCTAAGATTTCATATGCTTGGCCGTTATTCGGATTCACTTCTGTAGCTGTTTTAAAAGATATAATGGCATCTTGTAAAATCGGTGAATCATTACCTTCGTCAGATTTACGAAATTGGTTAAAATAACTAATACCTTTATTATAAATGATCACCCAATGTTGTTCTCGGGATTGAGTAACGTAATCACCAACTGTGGCGCCCTGTAAGATTACTTTATCTGCTCCTAAACTCAGCGCTTTTTCAAACATTTCATCCATCTTGACCCAATCTTTTTTACGACCATAGATTAAATCCCCTAATAGATACGGTATTTCTGGGTTATCAGGTTCTACTGCTAATGCTTTAACTAAAAAGACTTCAGCATTGTCCCAATCTTGCTGCTGAATATACAATTTTGCAGATGTGAGTTCTTCACTGGCACATCCAATGACCAACACTAACATTGTACATAAAAGTAAAAATCCTATGATTTTAGTTTTTGTCATAATATCCTCTTGTTATTGATATAATAAATTTTAACCGATTAAATTAAAAGTAACTGTTCTGTTTTTCAAGATGTAACCTTGTCACGCAAAATATTTTGTCTATGTTCAATTTCCTCAATTGTTGCCCGTTCCAACGCATCTATTCCAACACCTTCAACGCAAATTGAGGCCAATGCTGAACTTAATACTAAAGCTTCTTCATAAGATTTACCTTGCGCCAAAGCCGATACAAATCCGCCACCGAACGTATCTCCTGCTCCGGTTGGATCAACCACTTTGCTAATTGGGTAAACCCCTATTGTAATCTTCTCATTCATATTACTATACAATGCAGCTCCTTTACTCCCACGTTTAATTACTACTGTCGGAGGACCTAATCCAATAAGCGTGGTAGCGGCATCATCTAAGTTTGAACATTCCGTCAGCATTTCAGCTTCACTTTCATTGATCAACAGAATATCGGATTTACTAAAAACAGTTAATAATTCGTTACGAGTAGTATTAATCCACAAATTCATCGTATCAATAACAATTATTGGATTTGCCTGGCATTGGTCAATTACAGAATTTTGTAAACTTGGATGAATGTTCGCTAAAAATACATATTGATGATTTTTATTTATCGCCGACAATTTTGGATTGAATTCTCCAAATACTCCCAACTCGGTAAATAGTGTGTCACGATCATCAAAATTATCGTGATAACGTCCTCCCCAACTAAATGTCTTACCTTGTTCCACCTTTAAATCAAGCAAATTATTTGCATATTTCTCGTAAATAGCATGGCCCTGTTGTGGAAAATCTGTGCCAATCACCCCAACAATATTTACATCGGAATATTTTCCGGCGGCAATTGTGGCATAAGTAGTGGAACCGCCAAGTAAATTTTCGTATCGTTCGGTTCCTATTTCGATTGTATCAATGGCAATTGAGCCAACAATTAGTATTGAATCACCTCTCATAAGGCTCGCATTTTACAAGTTTTTATTATGTTACGGCAAGAACTCTCATCCTTTATTTTCCCCGTTAAATTATCGTAACTTTCCGCCTTATTATGTTGTATTTTGATCATAGCGCCACAACGCCAATTGACCGCAAAGTGTTAACCTTAATGCAGGAGGTTGCTAACGTTCATTTTGGCAATCCATCAAGTATTCATAAATATGGACAAAAAGCCCGTTCTATCATAGAAAAATCCCGTCGGCAAATCGCCGATGCCTTAGGCGTAAAATCACGCAATATACTCTTTACCGGTGGTGGCTCAGAAGCAAATAACATGGTTTTACAAAATTTATTATATGCTGGCAAAAAACATGTGATTACTTCATTAATTGAGCATCCGGCAATTTTAAAAGTGTTAAAACATTTAAAGAATTTTGGTGTGAGCTATACTGCTGTTTCGGTAGACAAATTTGGGATGGTTGACCCTGTCAGTATTGAATCTGCCATCCGCGATGATACCGTCCTCATTTCAATTATGTATGCTAATAACGAAGTTGGTACAATACAACCAATTGCCGAAATTGCCGAAATTGCCCATAAAAATAATATTCTATTTCATTCCGATGCAGTACAAGCGCCTGGCAAAATTCCGATAGTAATAAATGAATTGACTCCTGATTTAATGTCATTTTCTGCTCACAAGTTCTACGGTCCGAAAGGAGTTGGGTTTTTGTATATAAGTGACGGAATTAAATTGCATCCTATGATCATTGGTGGCGGACAGGAGAAAAAACTTCGCGCAGGTACTGAGAACACACCGGGAATTGCCGGTTTAGGATTGGCACTGGAGCTGGCGGTTCAAGAGTTGCCTAATGCGCAAAATCATCTGGAATCATTGGAAGATCAATTTAAAGATAAATTGACTAACATTTATCCGGAGGCAATATATAATGGTCATCCCGATTTACATCTACCGGGATTGATTAGTGTTACTATTCCTTCAGTCACAAGTGACCTACTATTGGTAAATCTTGATCTGAAAGGAATGGCTATTTCCAGCGGATCAGCTTGTTCTTCCGGTACGGTAAAACCGTCCGATGTTCTAAAAGCCATGCATATTAGTAATCAACATAATATTTCCACTTTACGTATAAGTTTTGGTAAAGGTAATACTTTTGAAGAAGTTGATAAGTTAATCGAAGTATTCGACGAAATTCTAAAAAAGTATAGCCGTAATAAATAATGGCGAAACGAGTAGTGATTGGAATGAGCGGTGGCGTAGATAGCTCCGTTGCGGCGCATTTACTTAAAGAACAGGGATTTGAGGTTCAGTGTATATTCATGAAAAATTGGGAAGACGAAGATGATGAATTTTATTGCTCCTCTGAAGAAGACTATAGTGACGCAGTCCAAGTTTGTGATCTGTTGGATCTGCCTCTACATTCCGTCAATTTTTCTAAAGAATATCGTGAAAATGTGTTTAAATATTTCCTTACAGAATATAAATCAGGACGTACTCCAAATCCGGATGTTCTATGTAATAAAGAAATAAAATTTAAATTTTTTCTGGATTATGCTCTTAATTTAGGAGCTGAAGCAATTGCCACCGGGCATTATGCCCGTATTAAAGAATCAGCTGATGGGCATCAATTATTCAAAGGAATAGATAAAAATAAAGATCAAAGTTACTTCTTGTATTTACTAGCACAAAAAGAGTTGTCAAAAACAATTTTTCCTATTGGTAAAATGACTAAAAGGGAGGTTCGCGAATTGGCTGAAAAATTGAATCTACCAAATTCCGATAAAAAAGATAGTACGGGGATTTGTTTCATCGGTGAACGTGATTTTAAAGCTTTTTTACAACAATACTTACCTGCCCAGCCGGGTAACATAATCACAACCGCGGGGAAAATTGTCGGACAACATGACGGTTTAATGTATTATACACTTGGACAACGCAAAGGAATCGGCGTGGGCGGCGGTCATGGTACAACCGAAGAACCGTGGTATGTTATTAAAAAGGATATGGTCAATAACAATTTAATTATTGGTCAAAGCCACAAGCATCCGAGTCTATATAGTAAAAAAATAACTGCCGGACAATTACATTGGATAACACTTGCACCGAGTATTCCTTTTGAGTGTACAGCAAAAATTCGGTATCGTCAAAAAGATCAAAATTGTACAATTACTGCTATCGATAATGGGATTGCGAATATTAATTTTAATGAGAACCAATTTGCCCCAACACCGGGACAATCAGTTGTATTTTATGACGGGGAACAATGTCTTGGAGGTGGAATTATAGAAACTGTTCGAGTTTAAACCACAGAGACACGGAGACGCAGATAAAACCTTTTCAAGAATAAATAAAAAGCAGTAGGATTTATAATGATAAAAATTAAAGATGATGCAATACCCAATATACGGCAATGGTAGAATTTTATAGATTGTCAAAACTATTGCAAAGTTTTTTGCTATGATATTTTCCGTCTGTGTCTTTGTGTCTTCGTAGTAAATTCAAATTATGGAAATGTCCAATCAACGAAAACTTACAACGGTAATCATGGCTGCTGGTAAAGGCACGCGGATGAAATCAGATCTACCAAAAGTATTACACCAAGTTGATGAAAAACCAATGCTCATTCATGTCATTGATTTAGTTCGACAGCTAAAATCTGATAGAATAATTGTAATTCTTGGTTATAAAAAGGAGCTTGTAATTGAAGCAATAAAGCCGGAAAATGTTGAATATGTAATCCAGGAGCCTCAATTAGGAACCGGACACGCAGTTCAGCAAACAAAAGCCTTATTAAAAGATTTCACAGGAGATATTCTGGTTCTCTCGGGCGATGTACCGCTTTTACGAAAATCCACAATAGACAAGATGCTGAAAATTCATCGTGAAGCGGACAATGGAGCCACTGTATTAACTGCGCTATTTAATAATCCACATGGGTATGGTCGTGTTATCAGAACAAATAATAATACATTAGATTACATAATAGAAGATAAAGATTGTAGCGACGAACAACGCAGAATTAAGGAGATCAACGCCGGTATCTATATATTTAAAGCCAACGAACTTTTTCCAGCTTTAAATAAAATTAAAAATGATAACAAACAAAATGAGTATTACTTACCGGACGCTTTAAAATACATCGCTAAAGCGAAACAAAGCATTGCCTTGCATATTACCGCTGAACCTATAGAAATTTCAGGCGTTAATACAGTTGAACAATTAAGGGATTTGAATTTAATTTATAAGAAATGGTATGAATAAAAAAATGAAATATATTATCGTGTTAATTACAATACTCTCTGTTGGATTTGGACAACTTAAGTCAGACTTATCACAAAATAGTGCTATTTTCAATAATCCGACTAGTGCCAATGGTTCTATTAAGGCATTATTTGATCCCAGTCGGTTTAGCATGAATCATAGTTTTTCGGCAAGTATGATAAGTATGAATAAACAATCAATTAGTGTGATGAGTTACACAAATAATATAAATTTTATGCTACGTGATAATCTACGCATACAAACTTATTTGACATTTATGCAACCAAATATGATTTCATCAAGTGCGCAAAATCCATATTCGAATAGTCAATTATATTTTGATGCGGTGCTTGATTACAACCCAACTAAAAATACTCATTTTCAAGTAAGTTTTGGGAATTATCCTATATATAGCCGACGTCAGGTATCGCCATTTCTCTTAAATCGCGGATATTAATTGTTCACAAATTTAATAAATGCCTAAGAAAAAATCTAAACTCCAGACAAAATTTGTCTATAATATTTTAATTATTATTCTGGCAATTGTCGTCATTGGATTCATCTATTCTTTCGTTCAAAAGAGCTGGGCCAGTGGCGTAACTATTCCAAATCCTCAGCTCAATAATGAGCAAAAAATGCAATTAGCTGTTGATATATATGAAGCGAATCCCATTTTAAATATTAAAGTCGAGGTTCTAAATGGATGCGGCGAGAAAAGAATCGCAGCCAAAATTTCCGATTTTTTACGCACAGAAAATATCGATGTTGTACGTTCAGAGAATGCAGATAATTTTGAATACGAACGTACCATTCTAATTCAACGCTCTGATGATTTATTAAATCTTAAAACAGTGGCAAAAGTCCTGAACTTTGAAATCAATGATGAAGATCGAGTAATAATCCAATCCAGTCCAACAGCAGATGTGGATCTTACACTAATACTCGGAAAAGATTATCGCTCTGTTAAACCAATTAAGGTATATCTTGCAAATCTATGATGCCAAAAACAGCTAATTCTGCAACCTTGCAGAAATCAATTAAATCTAATCAATTAGCCGATATAATTGGAAAATTATCATTGATTAAAAAGGCTGAAAATGTTCTATCCATTGATGTACGAAAAGTATCAAGTTCCACAGATTATTTTATAATTTGTTCTGCTGAGACCGGATTACAAGTTCAAGCAATTGCAAATGCCGTTCGCAAGGGTACGCCCACAAAACCGTGGCACATTGAAGGATTAGAAAATCAAAATTGGGTTTTGTTAGATTATGTAGACGTGGTTCTGCATATTTTTAAAACTCAAGCACGAGATTTTTATTCATTAGAAAAACTTTGGGCTGATGCGCCTACGGTTGAAATAACTGATGAACCTCAAAAACATAGTCAATCAATATCTAATTGATGCATTAGGAAAACTTAACTTAACTGTTGAGTCATTCGATTTATCTAGTTCGAAAAATCCAAAGTTTGGTGATCTATCAACGAACGTAGCGTTAATTCTTGCAAAAATACTCGGAAAAAATCCACTGGAGATTGCTGAGAATATCAAACAAGCTATATCAATAGATAATTCCATTCTATCCGCAATAAACGTAACGCCGCCCGGATTCATAAATTTTATAATTAGTCCAATTTATTATCAATCGGTCGTACAACAAATTATAGACAAAGTTAAATATTTTTATACCGGAGAAATCGGCCAAGATAAAACGGCTAATGTTGAATTTGTCAGTGCTAATCCAACGGGTCCTTTATCAGTAGGACATGGTCGTCAGGCAGTCATCGGTGATATCGTAGCAAATATTTTACAGTGGCACGGCTATGCTGTTACTCGTGAATATTATTATAACGATGGCGGTAAACAAATGCGTATCTTAGCCAAATCTGTTGAGACGAGATATTTTCAGTTGATTGATAAAACTGTGAAATGGTCGGACGATTTTTATCAAGGTGATTATATAAAAGATATTGCCAATGACATTTTAAAAGAGTTTGGAAAGAATATCAAAGTTGGCGATGTGTTGTTCCGCAAGATTCCTGAAGAAAGAATTTTTACCAATATACGGCATACATTAGAAGAAATCGGTATCAAACATGATGTATTTTCTAATGAAAAAAACTTTATTGATACCGCAAATATTGAAGAATTAATAACTGCTCTCAATCAAAAAGATTTGATAAATGATGAAGATGGCGCAACTTGGTTCAAGACAACGGCACTTGGTAAAGATAAAGATCGCGTGCTTATTAAAAGTAGCGGAGAGCCTGCTTACCGTTTGCCTGATATATTATACCATCAAAATAAAATTGAGCGCAAATTTGATCTACTCATTGATATATTTGGAGCCGATCATATTGACTCATATCCGGACGTTATTTTAGCGCTTGAGGCAATCGGATATGATACATCTAATTTGCGAGTATTAATCCATCAATTTGTAACATTAACGAAGGGTGGCGAAAAAGTAAAAATGTCAACCCGCAAAGCTGAGTTTGTAACATTAGATGAGTTAATACATTTGGTGGGTAAAGATGTCGTTCGTTATTTCTTCATTATGCGCGGTATGAACACACATCTTAATTTTGACTTAGAATTAGCACAAGATCAATCAGAAAAGAATCCTGTTTTTTATTTACAATATGCACATGCGAGGATATGTAATATAATTCGCTATGGTAAACAGCAAGGAATTACATTTAATAAAAATTATGCTTCATCATTATTAATTGAGCACACAGAAATTGAATTAATGAAACAACTCAATAAATTTCCGGAAATGATGGCAATTGTCCTTGAATCTCTAGAACCACATTCAATTGCAAAATATTTTCAAACTTTAGCCGGTTCATTCCATAAATTTTATACAGAATGCCATGTCATTACGGATGATATATCACTTTCTCAGGCTAGAATAGCATTAATATCAGCTACAAAAAATATCTTAGCTGAAGGACTGGATATTTTAGGTATTAATGCACCTGAGAGGATGTAATAAAATCGGGAAAAGTATCGCCGAAACTTAGTGGAGGCGGGGAGAGTCGAACTCTTCATGCTCCAATATCCTCTCTATATATCGGTATATGTTGATTTGCATTCCCTGCCATTCCCATATATTCCCTGATTTTCCCATAAAATATGGCACATATGTGGCACATTATCGATTCTTATCTATTTTTTCATCTATTTCTGATTTTTTGTACAATGCCTTGCCCTCAAAATGGTGAACTGGGATCTTTCCATCAGCAGCCAAGTTCTGAAGTCTTTTTTTTCCTATTTGCACATAATCTGCTAATTGATCCACTGTCATCAGTTCCCTGATTATTGGGTCTGACACTTGAATTTTTTTTACTCCCGGTTTCAACAATGCCTGTTTAATAAAATATTGTCTCCATTCCAAGTCAGTTGAGTGTGCCCTAATTTTTGAATAGGCATTATGAATATCCTCCTTAACTGATAACGTTAGTGCAATAACATCATTTGTACTTGCATTATAAAACCCATAAACTAATGTTCCAGCTCCATAATAAATCTCAACAGATACACTGTCTGGTTCTACAAATATTTCGTTCAATAAATAGCCTTTTTGAAGTTCCAGATAAAGCACTCCTTGCTGCCCAATTTTTTCTATTATCTTTGTGTTTTTCGCTTTATTAAATAGCGGAAAATCAACATCTAGCTCCTTTTCATATTTCAATTTAGCGGCTGATGGGATTAGGCTTCCAAACACGCCGACTTTAAATTCAATTCGCTGAGGAATATCATTGCCAAATTGTAATCTATGATAATGTTTCCCAAAATCTCGATAATGAATGATATTTTTAACTAGATATGGCACATTTCACTCTATCTTTTTGCTTATAAAAAGATGAAAATTCACCTTTGATTTGCTCAAGCGTAGATACTCTGCAATATAATGTTGCTTTTATATCTTTTGACATTAGTTATTTTCTCTCAGACTCTGGTCTAACCCCTTAAATCTAAGACCAAATAATTCTAATAATTGAATTTTAGATTTATTTGGTCTTACAATATCATAACCAAAGAAATAATTAGTAGTTGTATTAATATAGTCACAATATAGATTTCTGTAATACTGTTCATTTAGCATACTTAGATCAGAATACTGTTTTAATACTTTGATGAGTTTTTGTTCGATTTCAGTAAGATTACGTATTTTGTTTTTACCTGAATATCCAACAATTTCTCTCGTATAAGTAGTATGGTATAATGACCACATTGTGTAAGGTGGTATTTGACTAAAGTGAATGAGCTCAAAAACCTGTTGTTCAGGATAAAAAATGAAATCACCATCTTTTAAATTTGTAATATCATACATATCTAAATCTTGCAGAAAGTTGTTATAAGAATCACCATAAAATATCTTCATTAAATCATGGTTATCTTTGATTTTGTGTAAAAAATCCCAAATGGTAAGCTCAATAAACCAGTCTTCAAATGATTGATAGAAATTCCTAAGAGATTTCTTCGTCAGATGATGTAAGTCTACCATAGAATAGTCAAATATTCCTGCTCCCCTTTTGGAATATTTTGACATAGATTTATGTAGTAATTCGTGGAATAAGACCTTCAAATGTCGAGGATCAGTAAAGTTCAAGTGTACTCTAACGTTATTATTATTGAATTTTGCAACACCACACGCCCCATCTATCGGGTCCTTTTCGTATAATCTAATTAGTATTTGCCATGATTTACTTTCCGGATCAATTTGATGAAACACATTTAGCCAGTCTAAAAAGTATTCTTTATTGATAAAATCAGGATATACATTCACTGTTCCTGTTGGTTTGTAAAAAGTCATACAGTCTCTCCTTTTATAATATTTTGTTATTATATTTAGATCATTTCTATTAATTTTTTTTTGTACACTCGTCGACAGAATGTCTTCAATTCAGCCGTATTGTTTAAACCACTTTTCAAATAACGAATCAATGTTAAAATAATGTGATGTAATGAACAAGTATTATATTTGCTCTAAAAGAGTATTTATAATACAAACCATGGTATAAGAATTTCAAATAGGAGTTCTAATGTCGAATTGGATAATCACACCTGATAAGTATCTTTCATCAGATGAAATCAAACAGCTTAAGCGTACATTAGCTGAGATTACTGTTATTGCTAAATCTAAGGGTAACCAAGCACCAGTCCGTGATGCTTTAATAATTAATCTAGCATTAAATACAGGGCTCAGAGTATCAGAGCTTTCAAATCTTAAAGTAGTAGATATTTATCTAAAGAGAGGACAAAATAGCCTGATTGTGAAAAATGGTAAAGGATCGAAAGATAGAATAGTTGCATTTGGACCAAAGCTAAAATCACAAATTGCTGAATATCTAAAATACCGAATATCAGACAGTGAGTATTTATTCCCATCTGAGCGCGGAGATAAACTTTCAAGATCAGGTATTCAGAAAATATTCAAAAAAATTGCAAAGAAAGCAAAACTAGCAAAACATTACAGTATCCACTGCTTAAGACATACATATGCTACACAGATTTATAAAGCTAGTGGTTTCAACTTAAGACTTGTTCAACAGCAATTGGGTCATGCGAGTATTACAACAACATCAGTTTATAGCCATGTTGATAGTGAGCAGATTAAAGAGGCTATTAATTCGTTTGAAGAAGAGTAAGGTGAGGAGCCTTATTCTTTAAATTATATATAACATAGGCGCAGCTGTGTGAAGGCGGGTCCCTACCCTCAATAAGTGGTGATTCTGACGAAATCATGAAATCAGCACTCCAACTAATATAATCTTCGAATTTGATTTTATCATCAATTTTTCATCCATACTTAAATATCCTCTATAGATGAATGAATTCCAAACGATATTTAAATATGATATTCATTACCTATGCATGGAAGGTGATGTAATTCTCTCAATATTTTCAATTTTGTTTATACAAATGTTATATTGGCTTTATAAAAAAACAATCCCCCACAATTCAATTATAAGCTATTATTATAGAGAATAGAAGCGGTAAATTGATTGTGCGATTATTTTAATTTAGATTTTATAAATTTATGGATCCATGGTTTTGATTTTAGTGGACTTTCAGGACAAAATAGCTTATATACGAAGTAGAATGAATATTATTAAACATAAAATGAAATTTTATGGTAACCATAAATCGTTTAAAAACAATGATTAAAAAAGTAATAATACACGATAAAAAGGGAATTGCCCTGACACGTCAGACAAAGATAGACCAGCACAACCTGCCATTCACATTAAACACGACTATTGGGTGTTTATTTGAGTGTCAATATTGTTATTTACAGAGGGCTCCGTATTCTTTTCAATCGAATTTTGGAGAGGAAGTAAAGATTAAAGTCTGGATTGCAGATCAACTAGATAAGGAGTTAGATAAATATCGCAATCTGCCCTCACATTTAAAACGCGTTCAAGTTAACGTGGCAAGTGAAGGTTATCTTCCCCAGGCGATTAATTTAATGAAAAAAGAGTATGATCGTGATATAATGAAAGAGGTATTAACGGTATTTCATAAACATTGGGATGCGGGGAACCGCTGGATGGTCCACTTAATAACAAAGAGTCACTTGGTCGGAGGTCACCTTGATTTGATCGCGGATATGAAAGATCAGGTGCAACTAGAACTGACAATCACGACTATAGATGAGAACAAAGCTAGGCTGCTGGAAACATTGGCGCCGTCTGTTAAAAAACGGTTAGATGTGATTGAGTCGTTTGCCAAAAAAGAAGTGTTCGTTAGAGTGATGTGTATGCCGTTGATTGGAGATCGTGCTGAGGCGGAAAGTATTAAACAGACATGTTTTGATATTGGCGCAAGGGGGTTCAAACATAAGGGAGTTAATTATTTTGATGAAAACGACCTTTTAGAAGGTACGATCACTAGTAAAGGTAGCAGGAAAGACGAGGTTTTTAGTGACATTATAGTTAAAAGCGGTGAGCCCTTCCTTGAAAATGGTACACCGAAAACAGGTATTTTTAGCATCCCTGACAAGAAGTGGAAAGTGTTTACGGATATTAATCGCATTTATGAAGATAACGGCTATGCGGATATTAATAGTTATGATTGGGGGTATGCAATATAGGTTAAAGGTTCAATTTATTCATAGAATCTGGAATAAGAGGGCTCCTAGAAGTTAGGAGCCCTTACTGTGTGAATAGCCTTTCTATAGAAAAACCATTATTTTCAAGTTTATCACATAGAAATTGGAATATCCTGACTAGAGCTAAAGTATCCTGTGTGCAATAATCCCGTAATTGTTGTGATAATTGATTACGATCGGCCTCAGTTTCTGCGTTTATTAGATCGTTCCAGGCTAATTGTGCTTCATTTCCTTCACTAACCTCTAAGTCTGAATAATTTAATTCCGGGATTAAAGTAGGCAAGACGTTCTTTAAACTATTAGATCCACGGAATTGATAGTCTATATAATGCTTTCGAAATATGCTTAATAAATCCCAAAGTCTTGTGGAACAATTATCTAATTCCTTTTGGGCTTCTTGAAAATCTTTCGCCAATTTTTGAATGATTCCTTTTTCAAAAGGAGCATTATATGCAACGATGGTTCCATCACTAGATAATGCACGCAATAGGGCTGAAATTAGCGGTTCACGGGGGTCGCTTGTGGATTCATGCAGGTATTCTTTATGTTCAAATCACTGCTTGCCGATATATATCAAGAAGCATAGCGGAATTGGGAATGTTTTATATAAAATTGATTATCTTACTAATTAATTATCATCATTATTGTCCACATAACACCCGTTTTATAGACAATTTAATTTGAGGAAATTGAACTGTGGCTTAAAAGGCCACTGCTAACCGAGGAGGATTTTCAAAAGTGTGCTACAACTGTGCTACGATTTTGTCTACTAATGTACACTTCTGTCACTATTATTTTATATTAAAAATCATTGTTTATGTTGATGCGTAAGAGTTTTAATTTCAAACCATAAATGAGAACAAAGTAATATGAAAGAAAAAAGTATAAAATTATTAAACAAAGCTGTAACAGACGAGTTATCTGCAGTTCATCAGTATATGTATTTCCATTTTCATTGTGATGATCAGGGATACGATTTATTAGCAAGTTTATTCAAACGTACTGCAATTGATGAAATGCTACATATTGAAACTATGGCAGAAAGAATATTATTTCTAAAAGGTGAAGTTGAGTTAAAAGCTTCTATGGATGTTCAAAAAATTCATGAAGCGAAAGAAATGCTACAATTAGCCACAACAATGGAGACCAATAGCGCTATAGATTACAATAATTGGGCAAATGAGTGTGCTCAAAATGCTGATTCCGTGTCTAAGAAGCTATTTGAATCTCTTGTTGAAGATGAAGAGACACATTTTGGTCAATATGATAATGAAATGGAGAATTTGAAAAAATTCGGTGATTCTTACCTTGCTCTCCAATCAATTGAACGGAGTAAAACCATATCAACACAAGGAAGACCTGAATAGTCACTATTTTTGACTATAATAGAAAACACAGCAAAAAGGTGGGGTTTTATAAAGTAGGTAAAATTTGTTTCCGTCCGGTGTGAAGACAGTGTTCTACGAGGAGTGGTTTTAAACGATGCTAAACGGTGCTAAATGAAGGATAGGTGCTTATATAACAAGAGTTAGAAGATTTCACCCTATTCTTCTAATTTTCAAATACAATATTGTTTATTAACTTGTTCTATTTTTATAACTATGATTAATATACAGATATAATGGACAATGAAATCTATATCGAATGCTGCGGAACTTATTGTAAGACTTGCAAACCATTTAGCGATGACTATTGTAAAGGTTACAGATTAGATTATCATAGTGGGGAAATTTTTATTAATCACAAAACTTTAAAATAATTATGTTAGCACAAGTTTCTATTTTTCCAACTGATAAGGGTGGTAGTGTTAGTGAATATGTTGTAAAGGCAGTTAGATATATTAGGAC
>SDBT01002146.1_pt1 | contig 35143 bp, 88 predicted proteins | sample 2277101 | NCBI WGS metagenome assembly SDBT01 (sample SAMN10404973, study PRJNA504765) | marine sediment metagenome | isolation source: marine sediment core GS10_PC15, 103 cmbsf | place: Arctic Ocean: Southern Knipovich Ridge | collected 2010 | reverse complement strand
TCAGGCTCATTCGCAACACAGGCTCAGGCACCCCTCACGGGGTTGTATCCAAACGTTGACAACCTCCCATTTCCTCAATCACATCATACACTTGCAGCTGTATCCAAACGTTGACAACCTAGGCGGTTGTCTCCATCCGTTGACAGGTTGTATCCAAACGTTGACAACTACGCAAATAGTAGCAGGAGGTGCCCATATCCCACAGATATAGGTCTCGACCACCCACCCAATAGTGTCCAGATATCGAGACACTCTACAGAATACCACAGCAGTTCCAGCTACTTACACCCACAAGACTCAAGCTTAGCAGGCCGGCAAAGTGTCCACATACCGAGACGAAAATACCCACCCAAAACGCACCCAATCCGTCCCCATTCTACCCACAGCAGACCCGCTATCCCCCGTCCCGAGGCCCATACCACACCCATTTGGCCCCATTCCCACCCCATACAGTACAGCCACAGGAGCAGGCGCGTGCGCCCATCCTAGCCCACCCACACAATAGGCTGGCTTTTATAGTGCACTTGAGACACTATCGACTACCATCGAGGCACCCCAGCCGATAGGTTAATAGTGCACCTGAGACAGATAGCCACTAAAAAGAAATAGTGCACTTGAGGCAAAATAATCATTGACTAACTACTAGACATGAGTATAATCAAGACATGAACAACAGCACAACAACCCAAGACGAAAACAGAACACTCGGCAGCACCTGGATCGCCCGATGCACCAAAAAATCCTGCAAGGGACATCGTCGATTGAACGCCGGAACGGTTCTAGTGGGTGAGGAGTTTTGTTGGGCGTACAATATCCCCACCGTGACCTGCGAATGTGGCAGCCGCATGCTGGCAAAGAAGCTCAAGGGCCATGTATCGACTAGCCACAAATGCGGCGCCCGTTGCGTAAGCAGCAAGGGACACACCTGCGAATGCTCCTGCGGCGGCAAAAACCACGGTATTTCAGCCTAAAGGAGCCCAGCATGAGCAACACAAAAACCTACCCCAGGCAGGGCCTGTCCGACCCAGAGCTGCACACCGATGGCTGCCGAACATGGAGAGGGCGGCGAACTAGGTGCCCTATATGCCTCGATCTGAAGTGTTCCGAGTGCTCACACGGCAGGGGCTTCACCGCGAAAGCTCGGCCGTGCTGCCGTCAATGCATGGATTCATCCTTAAAAAAGAAATAGTGCACTTGAGGCAAAATAGTACTTGACTAACTGCTAGACATGAGTACAATAAGAACATGAACAACAGCACAACAAACCCCGCCCCGATGACACGTGCACACCTCGCCAGCTTGATCGGCAAAACCGAAGCCGAGCTCGACGGACCCACCCCGTTCGAGGTGCAGAGTGCACTACAGGCCGTCACCGATTGGGCGATGAAGGCCGCGGCCGAGCACGTGGACCTCGCGCACCACAACGGCGAGCGCGTCGATTCTGAATGGTGCATGGGCTTATGGCAAACGTTCTTGGCCGACTTCGACAAGAGCGAGCACGACCGCCTCGGGGTGCGCGACCTCGCGGTCAACACGGCGTCGCACGCCTTTCGCCGCACGGTAGAGCTCTTAGACGCCAAAGCCCGCCAATGCGCCGCGCTCGAGGTTGAGTGCAAGGCCGACGGCGTAGTGCACATCGATCAGACTCCCGGCCGCGAGGTGAGCTAAATGGCTAAGAAGCAGCTCAATCCGCGTTTCGTGCTCTGGGCCAAGTCGATAGGCAAGGAACCGGCCGATTTCGTGCGCCGAGACCGCCAGGGAGTCACTAGAATCGACGGCACGCCTTGGACGGTGCTATTCATGGCCTGGATCGCGGAGCGCTGGCGACAATGGGCCCTAGAGCTCGGATACCGCGATCACCGCGTCGCACTGGCCAACGGCCACACACACGCCGACTTCGACGCCTGGTTAGAGAAAAATAGTGCACTTGAGGCAATAGGGACATGAACAACAACACAACACAATTAAGCTTCAGCACCTACCAGGCGCAGACCCAAGAGCTACCGAAAGTAGCCGATACGGTCACAAAGGGCGGTCGCCGATTCACCATCACCAACGTTATTGAAGACGACGCCAGGATAGTCCTGACGGTCATCGCCCACGATACCGGACTCGACGGTGTGCTTTTCCTCCACGAAATAGACGCCCACTTCACCCGCTAGGGAGCCCACGATGAGCCACACAGTACGCATATTCACCGTCTCAGAGCAGGAAAGCCGGCTACGAATCCAGGCCAAAATCGAGTACCTGCAAAAACAGGTGAATGTACCCGGAATCATTGGAGAAGATGCCTGGTGGCGCATCAACGAGTTGCGCCGGCAACTACGAGACATCGAGGCCTAAATAATAGTGCACTTGAGGCAAAATAATCATTGACTAACTACTAGACATGAGTATAATCGAGACATGAACAACAGCACAACATACAGCATTGGCACCAAATTCGTTAGGGCCTCGGGAAAGCAGAGAAACCGCCCAACCGAGACCATCACGGACGTCTACACCACTCGCAACAGCGCCGGTGACGTCGTAAAGCTCCAATACGTTGCAACCCATGAACTCATGGGCCAGATCGTGACCGATTACGATGTCCCCCGAGCCACACTCGCTCGAGCTACAAAAATCTAAGGAGCCCACCATGAACAACAGCACAACGAAAATCACGAAAGTACCCTACAACCTCACCTACACCGGCAAGGGCCCCCACAGCTACAAACCCGGCCGCGGCAACGCCGGCTGGACGATGGGCGAGTTTCCGACCGCTCAAGCCGCCGCGCGCTTCGTAAAAGCGCACCCTGAAGCGGCAATGCCTTGCTGGCAGCGTTTCAGTGTTGTCGGCGGCGAGCTGGTGATAGAGGCAGGGGCATGAAACGCTTCAGCGAAGTCGCATGGTGGTACGTGTGCCACCTCAACCGCATGGCCGACATGTACCCGCACGACATCCGAAACGTTAGGGTTGTCCCTCACTACTGCAAACAGGACGTCCGAGCGGTCCGCAACCTAATAGCCCGCGGCATTCTCAACGAGGCCAAGCGGCCGAAACGCTTCGGCGAGTTTGTCGTTTCGGGCATCTGCTACACGGTAAACCGCCCTGCGTTGCGCGACGCACTGGCAAACGGGCGCCCACGATGACGAAGGTCACCGAGCAACGCGATCGGATAATTGCGCACATGTCTTTTCCGCCCGAAGACGACCCGGAGTACATGAGCGATCACGAGCGTGCAGGCCGCTTTCTTTTATGGGTAACACGACACGGCGACCCGCTACAGCACCCAGAACACATGCGTATTTTGCGTTTGTTTTTTAAGAAAGAGGAGGCCAAATCATGACAACCTACGCTGATCTGTGCAAAAAATACGAGGCACCCTTGTGCTCCAAGGGCTCGTACCACTGTCGACTGGCGCGAACGATGCGCACGCTTTGGACGATGCCTGAGATGCACATCGATGGGCTTGGAACGTTCATTTCGTGCCTGCACAAACACCTACGACTCGAAATCGCCAATAGCCCCACGAAGACGGCCTTCTTCTTGAAGTTGTTCCACGTCGAAAACGGCGAGATATCGGCGAAATGGCCAGAGTTCGATCCCGGCGAGTGTCTGTGCAGCAACACGCACCCAAAAGAGTCGATCGCCCTCAAAGTGCTGCCGTATGTCGCGATGTATCCAACGCTAGCAAAGGCCGCCAAGGCCTGCGGCTACGCGCTCGCCGTACACGGCTCAATGGCGCGCGATATGGATTTGATCGCGGTGCCTTGGGTTGAGGGCGCCGTATCGGCCGCCGCGCTCGTTGAGGAGCTCCGCAGCGCGTGCGGCGGCTGGATTCACGCACCCGAGACGAAACGCGACCCGACGCACAAGCCGCACGGGCGGTTGGGGTGGACGATTCATCTCGGTGGAGCACTCGATAGCGCCGAGCCCATGGCCTACATCGACCTCGCGGTGATGCCGCTAGTAGTGCTCTTCAAGGGCTGGAGCGGCGGATCTCTCGACAGCGGAGACGGCGAAAAATAGTGCATTTGAGGCGAAATAATCATTGACTAACTACTAGACATGAGTATAATCAAGACATGAACACAGCACAAACAGTAACTCTCGTCGTCTCCCCCACCGCACACGGTCTTCTCAAAGGCCGCCTAATCAACGCATCCGGCGTAATCGTGGGCCACACCGGCGCCCGTCGAAACGTCGACGCGCTTGTCCAGTGTGCCCGCGATTGGGCATGGGCCCATCGTGCCAATCTAACTCTTACACCTAGCCAACAAGGCTAAGGGAGCTCGCCATGAAAATAGTGCACTTGAGGCAAAATAGTTGTTGACTAGTAGCTAGACATGTATATAATAAGAACATGAGCAACGGAACAACAAAGGAGCCCGCCATGTCACGACGCTGCCACACCCCTAAATATCGAATCGAAGTCAGCTACAACAACGGCACCCGTTGCAGCTTCACCACCTGGGAACGACGTTGCGGCCGAGCTAACACCAAGAACCTCGAAGCCTGGCGCGTTCGCATGAACGCGTCATTTCAGCCCGGCGGCATCAATGCACACATCAACGTACACATCAGCAAAGCCGAGCTGGTCAACCAATTCACAGGCGAGACCGTCGCAGCCGTCAATGCACCCATGTTCGAAACCGTCTAAAAAATAGTGCATTTGAGGCAAAATAGTTGTTGACTAGTAGCTAGACATGAGTATAATAGGGACATGAACAACAGCACAACAGCAACCGCAATGAACACCACCAGCTACAACATAACCGTAACTCTTGGCGACAAAACCTATACCCCCACCATGCACATAGCCGATAACGGTCGCTGGAAAATTACAGGACACGGATCACTTCAGTCCGATCTCACCAAAGATCAGTATGCCGATTGGTTATGCGACCTTTGGGCCGACCTCAGGGACATCGACACCGAAGGGTGAAAATAGTTGTTGACTAGTAGCTAGACATGTATATAATTAGAACATGAACAACAGCACAACAACTCAGGAGCGCACTATGAACAAGGACCCGCAAATCGCCAAGACCATCGTATCTCAGCTCGGCAACATGACCCTGAACATGCTCGGCGCCAAGAACCTGCTCGACCTAGGCAACGGCCTGAGTTTCCGCGTACGTGGCTCAAAGACGGTCAACTACATCGCAATCGAGTTCGACGCCGCAACCGACACCTACCGCGTGCGCACCTGCAAGATGGGTCGCGCGCCGAACTTCAAGATCAGCAACGACAACACACTCGAAGGCGTCTACGTCGACATGCTGCACGGCCTTATCGAAGACACCACCGGCCTTTGCGCGCGATTCTAGGCCTATTGACAACTGAAACACGAACTAGGAGCACACCATGACCGAACGACAACGACAAGAGCGGATAGCATTCGCAAGCGACGCCGAGACGGTTTATCGCTGGCACTACCTAATCGATGCCCGGCGCACATTCTCAGCCGTCGCCCTCACCGAAAACGGCGCCTTCCGCGTACTCAACGCCGAGCATCCCGGTGTGTTGCCGGTCGACAGTCTCGGAAAGACTCCGACCTACGGCAATCGCGCCCAACAACGCCAAGTGTACCGATTCTAGGAGACCACCATGACCACCCAACGAGCCATAGACCACTTCGAGCATGCGCCTACCGAGACAGACCGCTACGTGTATCGCATCGGCACCACGGGACACTCATCCGCACGCTTGGGCGTGTGTGAGGTGTGCGGCGAGCACGCGACCGAGGTGTTCTTTCAGGTTGAGGGCATGACGTTCGACAACGACGGCGTGATTGCCGTCACGCACTACGAGTGCACCAATCTTTTCGGGCACCGCGAGTGTCTGCTGAAAAGTAGAAAGAGCTCACGATGACCGATTGGCTGAAAGACTTCGAGCAGCGAGTAGAAGTAGCGCAACGCTACGATGAAAAGGTGCACCTTGAGCCCGATCAAGCACGCGAGCTCATCGACGCGGCGTCGGCATACGAAAAAGTGAAAGCAACGACACCTTCCGGGATCCCGCACGACAAACACGGCGATCCCCTCACGCACCACACATCAATAGAGCTGTTGCTGGACGCTACGAAAAGGTACCAAGAAACGGCCCAATATTGGGTCAACAAGCACGACCACCTCCTAGCCCTGCTCGAGCAGGTTGAATTGGTAGTGACCACTATCGAAAAGGCGGAATACGTAAACGGGGATAGCATGGATCATGAGGGGGCAAGGTCGGTTGCCAGTCACCTATTGGCCGAACTGCAAAGCAAAGGGCGCCCACGATGACCGACGGACAAAAACTATTGCGCATTGGTCAGGCTCTAATGGGTGTTGCGATACTCATAGCAGGGGTAACGCTGGTAATTGACAGTATCCAAGACGGGGATGATATCAAGAAAGGTGTCGGAATGCTCATGGTGTGGGCCGTTTTAGGAAAACAAATCAACGGGAGCCCACGATGACCACCCAAGGCAAATTCTACGTCTCTGTTGTCGACGGGCCCGATTACCGCTTCCTGGCGGGTCCCTACGACACGCACGGCGAAGCGCTAGCCATGGTGGAGCCCTCACGCCGTCTCGCGGTCGAATATGACCCCAAGGCCCACTTCTACGCCTACGGGACCGCCAAGGCGCCCGCCGGTTACGACAAGCCGGGAATCTTCGCCCTGAAGCTTGCCGGCGCCGACGGGAGGGCGACATGACTACACTAACCGCCGCTCGTGCTCGTGACTACGCCATAACCGCGCAAGGTGATCAAAAGTATGGCGAACACCCCTACGTCCACCACCTCGATACCGTGCATCGCATTGCGTGCGAGATGGGATGCTCGGACCTGGTCAAGGTCGCCGCGTTCTTACATGACGTGGTTGAAGACACATCGGTACCGATCGAGGAGATTTGCAACGACTTCGGATGGGATATAGCAGCACTCGTCTACGCGGTCTCGAACGATACCGACCCGGCGCCCGGTTACAAAGAGCGGACCTACCGCAAGATTCGATCACATTGCATCGATGCCGTAGCGTTGAAGCTCTGCGATCGCATCGCCAACATGGAGGCGTGCAAACCCGGTCGCGATACGCGACTAATTCGCAAATACGTAAGCGACATGCCACTATTTCGCGCGATCTTGCATGTGCACGACGAGCTCCCCGCTCTTTGGGCCCGACTCGGCGAAGCGCATAAAATACTCGACGAAGGGAGCACGACATGACCCGCGACGAGCTACAGACCGTATTAGAAGTGCTTGACCAGTGCGAACTTTCAGACCCTGATTTTGTGAGTAAGTGGAAGCACGCACATGATATCGTCAAGGCCGCGCTCGAGGCGCCAAAACTCGAACAGAACGAACTCACGCCCGAGCAGGTGCACGAGCTCTGCCACGACCTCCCGTCGACGGTGAGCCTACCCGAGTTCGCCCGCGGCTGTATCGAGTATCAGCGCAAGCTCTACGGCGCATCGATGCCCGGCACCATGAACAGCGAGCCGCACATTCTCGATCTCGAGTTTGCTCTCGACGAAATCAGCAAAGAGATGCTCGATATCGAACGCCGCAGGCGGGAAGACCCGGCGAATGAGCATGCCAGAGGCGAGCACCGGGCGTATTTCTCGATGAAGATCCAGTTCATGGCCCTACTCGCCAACTGGCGCGACAACGTACCAATGAGCCGCGAGGCCGAGATTCTGATCAACGGCGAGACGCCCGACGAAGAGAGCACGACATGAAAGAAAAAAGGCTCAAGCTCCAACCACAAAGTGCTGAGCCGCGAAGCCTACAAGACGGTGATCTCTGGTTTCGCACTGATTTGTGCGAGTACCGCCACCATCTCAACGGTGAGACGGTTACGATCAGCAAAGACGAAGCGATGCGACTCTTCCAGGGACAGAAAAAGCACACCATGACGCCAACACTCAAGCCCACAGGCCCACGCAACTTCACACAGGTCCATGCAATTCGAGCAGCCGTCGCCGCACATCGTGGCCCCCTTGTGGTGTTCGCCAGCGGCTGGGGCATGTATCCCGGGCAAGGCGCCTTGACGATCGCCAGGGACTCGCTATTGCGCAAGCTCGACGATGCCACCGAAGAGACCTTTTACGATTTCCGTCAAGAAGGGGATACGCTGTACATAGGGCTCTGCGTGACGTTTCTCGACGAAACCAACGCGCCCGGGCTGTTCTAGGTAAAAAATAGTGCACTTGAGACAAATAACTATTGACTAACTGCTAGACATGGGTACAATGCAGACATGAACAACGCAACGACAAATTGCCCCACCTTCGACCTCATCACCTCGCCGGCGACCGCTGCATCGGGGGCAATCGAGCGCGTGCGGAAGATCGCGGCCGAGCTCGGCGGCAACCTACGCGCACCGCATCATACGGCGGGTGCATCTGCCGTAGCCGGTGAGATGGCCCTTGCGGCCGGCGGAGTGCTCCTGCTCGACGACCCCGCCGATTTTCCACGCGTCGTTGTTCGTCTGATAGGACGGCTTTGGCAGCAAATGGCGCCTACAGCGCGCCCTCATGTCGTTGTAATACTTCGCGGGGATCGAGACCTGAAACGCTTTGCAGCGCTCTTCGACGGCTGGAACGTCGCCGAGCACACCTCAACTCCGGTGTAGGAGAATCCCGTGAACAAGCTACTCAGCAAACTCAAGGCAAAGGCCGCCATTCGGCGTCACGCACGAGACATCGACCCAAAACGCATCGACTCCCGAGGCGGAACGGTAACGATTCGCATCAAAGACCCGGCCTGCGGCGACGACATCGAGCGACAAGCCGCGCAAGGCATTTCGCGCGATTTTGGCAACGTTTTGATCACGGGCGACGGTGCGACGTATTGGGAGGTCTGGTACCGCCGCTCGCCGTTGTCACTCGGTGGCGCTGCAGAATGGGACGATGCAACGGCATGAGCGCACGCACAACTAAAAGGGAGCACACCATGACCGACACCAACGACGCCACGGCCGACGCGCTACTTGCCTTTTGGGCCTCGGTGGCGAAGAGCTATCCAGAGATCGAGACGGGCGACCTGCAGCCGCTGCAAGACCATGAATTCAGCGATCATGCACGCGAGATTATTAAGGAGTGGGTTGAGCTCAACACGCGCAAGCCCCGCCGCTTCGCGACCATCGAAGTGGAGCAGGAACAAGGCAGCGTCCCAACGTGCGCGACATGCACCAAGTACGTGCCCGGCCCCGGTGGCCATGGGCGCTGCGGCGTCGACGAAATGCAAGGCGTTACCGGCGGCGTGTGCTACCCGACCGACGGGTGCTCGTTTCACGAGTACAATAGCCCGGTCAAGGGCCCGCGTTGGGACGTGCGGTACCTCGACAGCTCGATCCCGCACGCGCTCGAACAGTATCTAACTGTGTCGGCTCGCGACCCCGAGCATGCAATCGCGTTGTTTCGAGATAAGCACCCCGAAGAGTTTTTGCGCATTGTCTCGGTCATCGGAAGCTCGACATGAACGAGAAATTCAAAGACGCGACCACCGAAGCGCGCCGCGCGTTCTGCGACTCGATACGCGAAGCCTATCCCGAGGTACAGACGCACAGTATCGAGCCGGTCGCCGACCTTCGCTTCACCGCAGCAGTGCACGACTTCGTAGAGCACTGGCTCAAGCGGAACTTGCCTGAAGACAAACAACCGCTCTGGCGAGTGCTTTACTTCGACGGCGGCACCGACCAGCGAGTGACCGAAGCATTCACCGTGCGTGCCGAAGACCGCGACCACGCATTCCACAAATTCCGAAGTCGATTCTCCGAGCGCTGGTGCCTATTGAGCATCGAAAAAGACCTCGAGCACACGATTCGCTGCTCGAAATGCAAAGGGACTAACGTCCAGGTAGCGTGTTGGGTCAACCCAAACAAGGGAGAAGTATACGACGACTTCGGTAGCTGGAAGCTGACCGACACGAAGTGGTGCGGAGATTGCAACGAACATGTCGAGCTCGTCGACGAAAAAGGGAGCTCGACATGAAGCATCTCACCGCTACAGGCCAATCGCCCGAAGCCGAAGCGTATCAGAGCTACAAGTTCGGCTTCACGCTAGGCGCAGCGGGCCTGCCTAAAACCGCAGCGATTGACTATCCTCCACCGCTCGATCACGCCGAAGCTGAAAAAGGCTACAGTGACGGCAACAAGGTGTTTCGACAGTACATGCGCGAGGCCTGGGAACGACTCGGTAAGTCTACTGAAATCAAAAGAGCACTGAACTGGTGCTCGTGCGGCTGGACCAAAGAGCGCTCGGCGTTGGGCGAAGCACGATGTCCTTACTGCCGTGTGACAACGAAGGGCAAGACATCGCAACAGGTAAACGACGTGTAATGGTAGTCATCAAGCCAAAGAAACCCGCAAGCGTTTGCCCCGGGCAAGATGAGCAGGTCAAAGCGCTCCCGGACTCGAAGGTGATCACGTTTCGACCTCCGCACGTCGCCTTCGACGGTCATCTATTCGGGATTCCGTTGTTGCGTTACGACAGCCGCGGCTCCGAAGGGACGTCCAACGAAGCACTCGACACCGTCAAGGTCTGCAAGTACTGCGGCTGTCTATTCTACGACACAGGGAGCTCGACATGAAAGCTGCTCTTTTCACGATTCACGTAGAGCTCAAAGAAGGGAGAACACTAAAGATGGGACATCGGTCGATCGTCGACGCACTGGACGACCCAGGATTGCGAGGCCTCTTCGACGACGAGCTCGTAAAGACGTGCTCGCTACATTCCGGCTCGCGACGACTCACCGCGACCCCCATCGACACATGGGACCGTCTACGGCAACAGCTCACGTCGAATAGCTCGACGTTACTGCAAAGATACGAACCATAAGAAAGGCTAAACAATGGACCCGAACAACATGTTCTCCGATCTACTCGACGCGATATTGAAAGGCGACACGGCCGCGGCCGGCGGTCACGCCGAAGAGCTCGCCATCTGGGTCTCTAAAGGCGGTCACGTCCCGCAAGCACTCACCGACGCCAGAGTGAATCAAGGCCCCCGCGAAGTGTCGATCGACGACGATAGGAGCCAGCGGTGAAGTGGCGCGACGGGCAAGACATGAAACTCGCACTCTTTGAGGTACTTGAGAAATGATTCACATGATTCGCGACCTACTTCGTCGACTACTACTGTGGGCACTCGACGACGATTTCAAAGAACTTCGTAATCGGGTGCGTGCGGCGATGCAAGGTCAAAAAAACACACAAAACATTGCGCGCAAGGCACTCGATGCCGCCGGCAAGGCCGAACATCGAGCCCAGTGCATCACCTCGATGGACGTTCCGATCTACAAATCCAGCGGCGTTGTAACGATAACCGCGGTCGTTCGAGGCCAGACCATCGTGCACGCTTTTGTGATTCCGCCCATGGAAGACATAAAGGAACTCCATAGACTGATTAGTCTATTGGAGACGAGCTATGGAGCGATCGACTTTTTGGACGCTCCTCATTCTATGGCGCCGATGATTCGGGAGATAATGGTCTGATGATAATAGCTCTCTGGAGATTCATGCGCGCTGCAGCTCGCATCACACTCGAAATCGAAATACTCCCCACACTTCGTGCGATGGTCGAGCGCGAGCACGTCAAAGAGAGCACCATGGGCTCCTATGCTGCCGTCAGACAGATCGCGACCTGCTACCACGACTGGAAACCTCGGCCGGGGGTACTGTTCGGCTACATGCACGTCGATGCACGGTGCACCGAATGCAAAACATGGTGGAGGTCCCAATGATGAGCACTGCAGCCCAAAAAGTACTCGAGTTTACACCCTACGATGAGCTCGAAATCGAAGCCGGGCGCATCGGCTGGCCCAAGGCGCTCGAGACCGATTTGACCGAGCACGATAAAGCCCGCTTGCAAGGACCGGACGCACCAAAACTTTTCGGTTGGGTATTGCGAAAATTAGGAACTCTGCTATTGGATCCACGCATGTCGAAAAGTGGTCTCGACCGATACGCCAGGCACCTCGCGAGTGTCAACGAAGGCGACGCGCACCGGTACTACTGGCACAACGGCCATGAGCTCATCGAGGTCGGCAGCGAAAAGATGTTCGAGCTGCTACACGCAAACCACAACCCCAACGGCGTCGACGCGCACGAGGTGTATTGAAATGCAGCGCAAACGAATCACAGGACCCCAGCGGCTCGAGCCCGGCGGACCACCGGCGGTCATCGTCTCGGATTCTAAAGGCCGCGGCAGGGTCATGATCGAAAATAACCAGCACAGCTTCGTCGTGACCGACCTATCAGGCAGTAGCGTGCTCGGCGTGCCCACCTGGTCGACGAACACGGGAAACCAGCCAGGCCCGAAAGGAGAGACAATGAGATTCCCAGAAATGTACTGTGACATCAACCTTGAATACCCGGGATCCCACATTGCCCTCGGTGGATTCGGTGTTGGCTGTTCTTACGATTATGTGTCTTCGACATTTCTTGAGGGGTTTGTTAACTACACCAAAGTTGTCGAAGCCCGGCTATTGGACCGCTACTGCAGCGCCGCAAAGAACACCGACAAACTGGCAACCTTCATGTCGAGTCTTGATCTGCCATTTGGTGAACGACGATGCCACACAAGCCTAACCACATGTTTTCGTGACGACGTATTACTTCTATGCAAAAGCACTGAGGATGATTTGGCGCATGGCTATGACTTGTCGCCAACATGGTGGTTCTACTGGTTTGACCGCGATTGTTCAGATTGCAGCATTGCTTGTTTCAGAACAAGCGATACGGACAGCCAAGTCATTAAGAATTTTCAAGAATTGTTTGACAGCATCGAATACAAGAGCCGCCCCATTCCGCCGGAGGGTTTCGTGGGCTGGATAACCTTTTAAAGATGGCCGACGCCTGATGAGCGTTCGGGAAATGTAGCAATGGTTGGAAAGGCTGATGACCCATGTATGAACCAGGTGATGCAGAATTTTACGACACAAGGGGCGGCACGCATTTCTATGTGGAAGGACCAAACCATTATGAACTGGATCCTGGAAAATATGTGATTTTGCCTCATACCTGTAGAAAGTGGGTCATCGGTAAGCGAACCAACGTCGAGCAAATGATTGCCGACCTAACGAAGTTACTTGAAGATCCTAGGTTACTGTAACCTATTTCATCGGAGGGAAAGAATGAGCAAGTCATCTTTGTCTAACCTAGAAGACCCAGCCCTTTTGTTTGCCGCTGATGATTCACTGAGGCGGGCACTGCGAGTTAGAGAAAGAAGTGTAGGTGTTGGGCCTCGGCGGAATTCGGGCGAGATTGCGAGAGATGCAGACACATGAAGATTTTGTTCAAATCACATGCCCGCGAGCTAATAAACGCGGTCAAGAACTTAACTTGCTCTCTTTGTCGAGATTTTGAACAAAGCGAGAATCCTGAAGACGTTGCTTTTGCCGTCTGCAGATTACATGCCGCGGTCGGCCGTTGGCTAGACTAGATGACCAACGTCAGGTAGGCGTATGCCCTTCACAGAAAAATTCGTAAAGTATCTGCGCCGCTTTGCAGACGGACAACCGCATGATGAAGTTCATCGCTCACGCCCGTCAAGACATTCCCGCGCTCATTGCCGAGGTGCGGCGTGGTGTAAGACCTACTCTTTGATCTTCAGCCCCTTGTTGACCGAGCGCCGCGCGCTGATAACGCCGTGTTTGTAGTGAGGGTCCGCACCGGCCTTGTCCAGTCCCGGACTTCCCACCTGGTCTTGTGCCCCATGACGTAAGATTGCCGCGGCGATGGATGCCTCGGCAACACGATTTTTCAGACTCTTGGTTGTTCTGATAGCATGTCGGCACAAGGCCATGACTCCAGTGGCATGCGCAGCGCCGACGAAACTAAAAAAGCCCCTGGTCAATCCAAGTTCTGGCCAGTTGGCAGCAATGGCATCTTCTTTGGTGACGCCCCCACCTCTGCAACTACCAATACCGGTCGATGTATTGGCCCATTGTTCTTTGACGGGCTTTGACGGCTCCAGATTGGACGCCGGGGAAGCAACATCCACAACCGAATGGCCAAAACCCTGGTTTGCCCAGTCCGCCAGGTTCACTCCGGCTGGGGTTGTCTCCGAAAAGACATTCCCTTTGGGACCTACTTGCGAGACCCCGATCACACTGTCAACAGACGCAGGCAATTGAAAAAAGCCGAAATTGAGAATTGTATCCCAATCCTGGGTCCCAAACCCCGGAGGCGCAGCGATGACCGAAGTCATGACATTGATACCGGCGGCGGCCAACTGTTCAACGCCTAAGCTGACCATGGCGAGTGCGGCAGTGTTGTTGCTAATTCCGTCGAGACCCGGAGTGAGTGTCTGATACACATCGCAACCGGCGGCCAGGGCATTTTGCATCGATGCCAGCATCCCTGCGACAGTGGGTCCAGTATGGTGGAAAATCAGAGTGGCGCCGGGAGCCATGCCGAGACCTCGCTGTCCGGCGATCATGGATGCTTGATACGTAGCAAGAGACCAGTCCATTTTCGCTGTCCTGGAATCTGCCGGCACGATGAAAAATGTGATACCTGCTGTGCTCCCTGCGGGCCAATCCCGATCCACTGTGAACTGGTTCGCTTCGTTGGTATCGTCACCGTTGATGTAGATCACCGTTTGAACTACATACGGAGCAGCCGATGCCTCCGGACCTGCGGTAATAAAAAGCAAATCACCAGGCTGCAGACCCGTAAATGCTAGACGCTTGAAAGAAGAGGCGCCGCCCGTGTCGATCGTGAAAGTGCGAGCCGCCGCAGCTCCAGTGGCTCCTTCATTCCTAAATACTATCGGGTTGAACGGACCAAATCCGAGAAAGGCTGTCGGGACTTCCCGATCAATGATGCTGGTCGTGCCAGTCGAATTTGCGAAATCAAGCGGCGTGACGTTAGTGCCTTGCTTGAATGCCGGATTGTCGTCAAAGACGGGTTTCACGAACTTGAACAACGGCGTTCTTAGCGGCTCGCCCCCGCCACACATATCACCAGGCTCACCGGTTTTTCCGGTTTCCATACCCAAACCATCCAAGACGGATTGAGTGGAACCGGCGACGATCTCGATCTTGCCGGAGCTTGTAGTATCGTTGGATCCGATGATGATGTATTTTAAAGCACCGAGACCGAGCAGATACACCAACGCTAGCTCTTCGTCCCATTGAGTCGCAGCAAATCCGTTGGATCCGAGAGCCGCGTTAATGACCGCCGCCTGAGCCGCTATGGTGGCCTCTCCGGCAAAAACGGCATCGACCGATGTCGCGCTGTCCACCAGCAACTTCAGTGTTCCGGTAATGGCTACTGGAGTCAGACCAGTCAGAAAGCCGCCGAACGATGTCCCAAAGCCTCGACTCTGCAGTGTTGGCAGTCTCCACTGGTATTGAGTGGCACAGCCAAGATCCCCCAGCGCCACAACGATGCCGGAGCCGTTGATTCCACGGTCATGGGCTGCCTGCTTCTCTAACAAGCGATGGGGCCAAGTGACTTCCTCGCCGAACGAGTCGCCTTGGTTTGCGAGAGTAGGGATAGGATCAAAAAGTCCGGTGCCCATTGCAGTCTCCTGATGGATAAAAGTTTACGGGGTTTTCCAGGTTTACGAGGTTTTCCAGGGAGGAGCGTAGTTGGCGCCAAGAAATGAAACGTCCTCTGTGGCTAATGTGACTTTCGCATGCGCCTCGATGGTGGACTTGGTTACCGCAACAGGGAAAGCGGCTACCCAGAAGCCAGGCTTCAGGCCAGTTTTTTCGTCCAGTTGCGTCCATTCCCCTGTTATGTTCCCATCCTTATCTGTCAACACTGCTGGGACTGCGGCTGCATCGATCGAAGTCAAATCGGATCCGGAAAAGTCGGGGTCCGTCTTCAGCATCCAGATCTTGTCACCGTTTACGTCGAGAACGGGATCACCAACGTTGGCGGCGGCGATATCTGAAAGTTTAACGAATGAAGACATGATTTCTCCTAGGCTAAATGATCGAGATCGTCACGCTATGACCCGCAACGGTTTGGCCGGTGGGCAGAAGATCGTCGGCTGCAACCTTGATGCTGCCCAATGACATCTGCTCTCCAACTACATAGATTTTTGTTGCTCCTGCATCCGTATCGAACAGCAATTCAATCGCGTACACGCCATCTACAACTGCCGGCGTTCCGACGATCGTGGGTGCAGAAATGTTAACATCGGTTACATCACCCTTGCTCGGGACAGGCGCCGGTGTCGTGAGTTGGGCCCAGTCGTGGTAGAATTCTTGCTGCGCTGCCTTGAGATGGCAGGTGATCGTTCTTTTGAGGGTTCCTACAGCAGCTGCATTCAAATCGGAAGCCTTGATCTGGATGTCGCCGCCGTGGATGTCGCCAAACACCACATCGTCGGAAAGGGCGCACATGACCCCGCCACGGGATTTCTCCAAAGACTCGATCCTGGCAATCGCATCGTAGAGCTTTTCGTCTAAGTGCGGAGCAGATGAATCATGGAGTTCGCCAACTTCTTCCTCTAACAACTCGATGCGACTTTTTGCGAGGTCGAACTTTTTGTTCAACGACTTTAGTTGATCAGAAAGGCTCCTGCTTTCTGTGCCGGCGCCTTCTATGGCTGTTGTCTGCAGCTCTTCACTATGAGCGTTGGCTTCTTTCAGCTCTCTGTCTACATCTCTCCTGTTTTCAAGTGCCCAGTAAAGAGACATTTGTTCAATCCGTTCGCTTGTGAATGGATGAGTGCTGAAAAGCCGATCGGCGGGGCCACATGTGAAACGCTTACCATGGGTCGTGTAGACAAGGCCAATTTTTGAACACCCTATTCGCGCCCGTTCGATTGGTAAAAAAGCCAATATTGTGGGCTATATGGCCTTTATGGCGAATTTTTCTGCAAAAAATAAGGGGGGAAAAATCTCCAAAAGATCAAAGTAGAGCAGAAAACGACGCTTCTTTGCTAGTCGATCCGGTAGCTCGTTCGAAGCCTTTGGTCCTGAAGCCATGAGCTCGAAGCCACTTCTTGGCGCGGTCGGGAGTCCACTTCGATCGAGCGAATCGAATCGATTGTAATTTCGATTTACCGCCACGGATCCCGAAGATAAATGAGACGCCCTTCGGCGCACCCTTGGGCGAGTTGTCGCGCCGGAAGCGATCGAAGCCGCTTGGGGATGCCTGGCGCGCGGCATGCTCGTTGGGGAATGGCATAGGGAGACCCTACACCGCCAAATGTTGTATGTCTAGAATGGCAACATAGGCCCCGTGCTGCTCCTACAAAGGGGGCAAAATAGTCATAAAAAAGTGAAAATAGTGCTTGTGTCTACCTACTAGACATGTCACTATACTAGACATGAGCAGCAGACAAACAGTAACCAAGATTCTCGCGACGCTGGCAATCCTGCTGGTGCTCGTGAGCGGAAATGCTGCACAGACCCCCAAAGCCGACCGCCGCGAAGTCGCGACGATCGCCACCATCGCCTAACGGAGCACACCATGAAGACCACCAAGATTATCGAAGTCCGAAACATCAAAGACAAAGACTGGACTCGCTTCGGTGTTAAGCACGAAGGCGAAACCAAAGAAGGGCAGCACGCCGATATCGTCGCGCGCAAGTCGATCCGTTTGTTCGGCGTCGAGACGAATCGAGCCAAGGGCCCGATCGACTACGATCACACCTTCAAGATCGGCGACACTGCCGTGCACGGTTCCTACAACTTGACCTATACCGACGTGATCACAGCCATCGGAGAGAAGACCATCTCGATCCACGGCAAGCGCATGTCGATCTACAACTTCAACTCTTACAATAACACGATGGATCTCGAAGACATCGCCCGCCGCAACGCCATCGAGTCGCAGTGCATTTAGGGGTTGACTACTTTATACCCATGTGTGTATAGTGAACATGAACAAAGGAAAGACAGATGACCGAATACGATCTAAGAACACTTGATATGGGGATCGCTGCAGCCGTATCGACGTTCGTCGAAGCGCTCGGTATGCACGCCGAAAATCAGAACGAACTCAAGAAAGGCAACTTCGTTAGGTACAACGAAAAGCACTTCAAGGATTTGATCGAGCGCAATGGCTGCGATTGGGACTCGGTAATAAGTAGGTGGCAACGGTGAACGGCTATCGCAAGAAAGACCTCTATCCCGATTGGCTGTTCCAATTCGTGTTGGATTTTGAGAACTGGCGCCCAAAGTTCAAACGCTTTCTTTACGCTATCACTTGCTCAATTGGGCTGCACTGGGAATGGCCCGATTGTCCGCGGTGTGAAACATTTCGCTGCCCATGGTGCCTGCGTCGAGTTAGTTGGAACTTTGGTGGTGCCGACGACATGCCAGAAGCCTGTGACCATTGTTGGGCCGAAGCGCATGAGGGGCAATCGCCAGGTTGGCTCGTTTCAATTCAAACCAAGGTATCAAAATGATCCGCTTCATCGACCTACGCCACGTTGCCGAAGACCTCGGAGGCGATCGCTTCGCGTTCTTTGATACCGTAACCGACCGCTTCATCGAAGACGACATGAAGTGTCACACGTGGGAAACGATCGGCCAGTTTGCTCAGGGCTACAAGCCGACCGAGGTGCAACCGCTGTCGCGCTTCGTCGGCCTTACCCCCGAGTGGGCAAAGCACGCCGTCCCCGATCGTGAGGTGTTCAAGGTGGAGTTACACTCAATCGTACAAGCGACCGCACGCAACCGAGACGAATCCGCAATGTGTCACGTTCCGTTGTCGCCGTTAGTGTTGAATGCGATGCAAGGCCGTAAGGTCGCCTACTTCTACGGCGAGCAGGCCTACGGATTCGATGAAAGCGTTGGCGCCATCGAGGGCCAGATTGTAATCGACTTCGACGCCGAAGCGGAAGGGCCCACATGGTGACCTGGAAAAAGACGACCTTCAAGCAACGGCTAATACGACTGCTCGATAGGTGGTCGAACAAGTTACGGCCGAAGTACATTCCTTTTCCTGAAGGCGATCATGAGATCCGAGCTAACACTGTTGAGCGCGGCGTTACAAAAGCAGGTAATCCCTTTTTCGTTACAGACATTAGCCTTGTGACCCACTGCCCTTATTGTGGTACGGACGATTGGGACACACCAAAGACCAAACTCGATGGCTCGGTCTGTAACCATCCGACGAAATTGCGAGTAGTCAAATGAAGCTCCGCCCTCGACTCAAGAAGGAATCGCGTGATCCTAACCAGTGCAGCGCATCGAGGTGCAACGCCGAGCCGAGCATCATCGACGCAACCCACAGGCTCGACGACTGCGACGTGCACTTGTGTCAGAAACACTGGCAACAACGTTGCGACGAAGACGACGCTGATGTAGAGGCTCGGGCAATGATGGCCAAAGCAAATCGATTGAAGCCGGGTCAGAATCTCGAGCCGGGACGTTACAACATGGTCCACACCGATGAAGGGCTTGAAGTAATCTCATGAACCAGAATCGTTGTAGAGCTCGTGACATGGTCTATGGCCGCTGCCAACTGCAACGGCGACACGATGGCCCCCATGCCATCGTTGACGGAAACAGGCGCTTCATATGGAAAGAAAATAGCGCAACGCTAGAGTACCTCAGCACTGGACAAGCGACCGTCGACGATGTAAACATGAGTAATAGGACAACGTACAGGAGCTAGACAATGATCAAGAAGAAAAATAGCAAACCCAAAAAGGTAGCGGCGAAGCGTTCGCTGCTCGATCAGAAACTCGATGAGCTCGAGCGAAGATTGCTCGTCGGCTCGCTCAAGCGCCACAAGGGTGTGTTGCGCCAAGTGTCCAGTGAGTTCCAAGTGAACCGCTCGGGTCTTTACCACCGCATGACACGGCTTGGGATCAATCTCGATGAGTATCGAAGCGAAGCGTAGTACTTGAGCGCTACGATTTCAGAATGTGGCCGTTATCGTTATGACCTCACTCGCGAAGCGGGTGGTCGTGGGGGTTCGGTGCTCTGGGTTATGCTCAACCCATCGACGGCCGACGCCGAGCTCGATGATCCTACGATTCGCAAGTGCATCGGATTTACCAAGCAATGGAACTTCGCTCGATTGAAGGTCGTCAACTTGTTCGCGTATCGCGCAACTGACCCCACCGAACTAGGCACCGCGCCAGCGTCCAATATTATTGATTCGAAAAACATCAAGACGTTGCTTAGCGAGGTCATGGTCCACGATCGTATCGTGTTTGCTTGGGGTGGCGGATTGAAGCACTCCAAAAATAATAAATGGATCGCCAGTTATGTGGCGAACATCTTCCACGATGCCCAGTGTTTCGGTCTCAATAATGACGGTACGCCGAAGCATCCATTGTATTTGAAGTACAATACTGAACTCGTACCTTACACCTGGGCACAAAACACGGCCATGCCCGGAGGCTCGGGTAGCCTATGACCGATGGAGCCGGATACACGTCCACGGGTTGGACCGTCCACGCAATTCGCGAAGCGGAGGAGGCAGAGGCGGGTGGGTGGATTAGGTCAAGGTGTGGCATTCGGGTGCGGCGCATTGTGGGCGTAGACTTCAGGGCAGGCTCTGGCGACTCGTGTCGTCGGTGTGCCGCGAAATTTACCCGAGCCGAGGACTACTGAACCCATGACCTACCCGACAAAAAGATGCCCGTTTTGTGGCGGATCAGTATTTACGGCTCTGCGCTGCATTGGTCATAACCACTACGTTTGGCGCGTCGAATGTAATCGGAAGAAAACATGCGGCGCCCTGGGCCCCACCCGCAGCACGGACTGGGGCGCCGACAAGGCGTGGGATAAACGAGTCAAGACGCGAACGTAGGCTACACGAACTTCAGTGCGAAAGGAGAACCATGAGCGATCTGGAAAAGCTGTACAACAAAATCCGCAACCATCAGGACGGGCGATCGATGTTCGGTGACATAGCAGCAACGATCGATGAGCTACACGCGGTAGAGGATGTGCTCACGGAGGAGGAGTGCGAATCAGGCAAACCCCTGGCCGAGATCATACAGGGCAGATACGAGAGGGGCCGCCAGGCGGGGCTGGCCGAAGACACCCTGTCGTTTGGCGTGCTTTCGGATATGGCAAGTAGGAAATGTGAAACCCTCGGATCTAAAATCAATGAGGAGTGTGGCGAGACAGTTCCGTATTGCCTGCCATGCCGCGCTAGAAACGCAGTTGACAGCGTAAACAAAGACCTGAGGACGTAGGGGCTGATGATGTTGCCTTACCACGCTGCGATTTTTTCTCTGACAATCATTTCCTGCTCGGCTAACCTAAAGATTCCAGAGGGGGCTACACTTCCGTGCAACAGCACCAAGCAATGTCCAGGAAAGACAGTGTGTAGCGACAACGTCTGCGTTGATCCCGGGACATTCATCATCGTGGCTAACTGCATTGGTCAGCCAGACGGAACAGGCTGTGCCTGGAATCAAGGCAACGGCGTTTGCGTCTCTGAAACTTGCACCGAATCTGTTTGTGGCGATGGGCTAGTGGGTCCAGGTGAATCCTGCGACGGCACCTTAGGAGAATCTGCTGATTGCGACGCAGACTGCACACCATCGACCTGTGGTGACAATCTCATCAACATGACCGCAGGGGAGATCTGCGAAGATGGCAACAACGTAACAGAAACGGAATGTCTCTACGGTCAACAGACGTGTACGCTGTGCAATTCTACCTGCTCCGTAGAAATCACTTTGGCAGGTTCATATTGCGGCGATGGCATTCTCGATGAGCCCTACGAAGCATGCGAGGGCGGTCCAGGATGCTCAGTCGACTGCGGCTGCACCAGCGGTGATGGTTGCGATGATGGCTCTTTGGAAAGTGGATGGACTTGCCATAGAGACCTGCCCGGCTGTTCTCTAGTAAGGACTGCGGAAGCTTGCCTAGGTCTGCCTAACTTCACTCGATGCGATCTCGATACCTTCGACGCAGAGGGCTTCGATCGCTCCTACGACATTTGCGTAGACGATGTTTGCGTGTCTCCAGGTTGTGGTGACCCATCCTGCAATGCGCCCGGGGCCAATTTCGATGTTGCTGGTGCCTCATACGATTATACTGTAAGCGAGCCCGTTCAAAACGAGCCCGTGGTCTTGGACAATAGTACGGGGTTGTATTGGCAAGGATGTCCTGCAGGTCTATCTGGAAGCCAATGCGCTGTAGGAACTCAATTTATTGACGAATGGCGTACAGCCGTACAGTATTGCGATGATCTAAGTTGGGGAGGCTACGAGGATTGGGGTCTCCCCAGCCGCCTCGAGCTCGTCTCAATCGTGAACTATGACACGCAGCCTGTGATTGACCTAACAGCCTTTCCTGGGACGCCAACTGATCCCGGCTCTACCCCGAAATATTGGACTACTTCAGCTTACGACTATGGGGGCCTAATCATCAACATGTGGGTTGTCTATTTCTACAACGGATGGGTTTCCAATACTCAGCCGTACAATCAACGCAGGGTTCGGTGTGTGCGTCACTTGTGGGAATCATAGTGCTGTGTGAGTCCGCCAACTGCAACAACGTCGCCACCATATTGCTCGGGCTCAGGCGCCACCGTAGCAAGCTGTGGAATCAAGTCGCTTCGTGTGATAAGTGCGCCATCCTTACCATAGTCATAGCGAATAAACCGTAGCCGATGCGCAACGACAAGAAGAGAGAAGATCGCAGGATGGGCCAGCTTCGCAACTGGCTCCGCCTCGGAGGCGACGATCGCTACGGGCTACCGAAGGGATACAACCGGCGCCGATACGTACGTGCAAGATCATCTATGCACAATTACACCTGCATAGGCCTCGCTACTACGATTTGGCTATCGTGCGCGACTGCTTTGGCTCCTGCGGATACAACGTCCAAACTACCTACCGGGTTTTCGAGATCTCTGGTAACGAAGTGCATCGCCAGCGGAACTTTTCAGAAGCTCAATTGCGAATTCCACTCGGGGGATTTGAGTTGTCGGCTACTTATCTGCTCCGCCGATAGCGGAAGAATTCGCCAAGGCACAATCGACTATAGATGCCAACAACTCAACGGAGATTGAGGGACCATGGGAGCAATCGCGAATATGTTTTTCGACTATTTGATTTGTCGTTTTGTGGTCCATGATTGGGTCAATGAGGAGGACCTGCAGTATTGCAACGAATGCTGCAAGTACAGGCTTAACCCCAACCGGGCGCGCAAGAAACAATTGGAGCTACTTGCGGAGCGTCAACCTGCATGAAATGCAAAAAGAGACACGACAGCGGTAGAAGGTGCGCACGCTGGTCTGTGGTCGGTGGCCAGTACTGTTGGAGTCATCGACAAGACGAAAACGATTCTTTGCGCAAGTACGGCCAAGCTCTTTATGATTTGTTGTGCGAGCACATGCCCGACAGTTACCAGCAATCGGATTCTAGGATGAGGGCGTGGCGTTCCGCGGTCAAGAGGTCTGCGTGACGGACAAGATCGCCACATTGGCAAAACTCATGAAGACGATAAAAGCGGGGGAGATAAAGATCCCGTCGGGAGATGAGATCATAGAAGAGCTGTGCAAGTTTCCTTTACCTAAGCCATCACCGGCACACATCGTAGACCGCGAGGGCTGCAACAGGAACCACGGAAAAGGGGACATCTTATCGGCGAATCTCGCGCACGAGATCTACGAGGGGTTCGCTTGGGCGGAATGGGTATCGGTGCAGCGCGTGAGCAAGCGCTTTACGGTGAAGGTCAAGCATAGCTACCCGCTAGACATCCGTCCCGACCTTCGAGCCTGGTTAGTTCGCCACGTACTTGGGCAACAGGGCATGTCGTTTCAGCTTCAGGTAAAAGAACTCGGCAACTCCCCGAAATTAGGTCGAAATAAACAGGCAAAATAGTTGTTGACTAATTACTAGACATGTATATAATCAGAACATAGACGGAAACACCAAGCGCGATCGAAGACCAAGAGAGGCCCAAAAAGGTGGCCGAAAGGTATCGCAAGCGCCGGTTGAAACAAAACACACAACCAAGGGAGACACTATGTCTGACGGACAAACCTACTTGAACAACCTAAACGCTTTCTGTGACTCCCACAACATCGATAAGCGTACTTCGCATGACACTTGCCAAGTACGGACTTGCTCGCGCAAGTCAACTGCTACGATGTTGATCGGCGTTTCTGTCTGCACCCAACATGGGGACAAGATTGAAACGGCCGAGACGAAGCCCGAGCCCAGCCCCTTTGCTAAACTCGACGCTTTATGGGGGATCAATTGAGAGTAGTACGCAGCCCCCGGGGAAAACCCCGGGGCTTGGCGAGTTGTGTGTTTGGTGGTCCTATCTTCGAAACGACTGGCAAGAAAAGATGAGGCGTGATAGCAAGACTTCTTGAACTGCCCGATCTGCAATCTTGAATACGACGACTTCCGCACCGGTTACACGTACCGGGATATCTACTCGATGTTCTGGTCTGGTAGCCAAGACTCAACGACGTGGATCAACAAACGACGCAACACTATTTTGGGGAGATGGCACGAGATCAAACTGAGTATGTGGGACGATCATCTCGAACTGTGCGAACGTCAAGAAGACTACCGGCTCGATCTTGCCACCGAAAATCTACAAGGCTTTGACCCCGGGTCTGTCTACCAGGTAACCGTGAGCCCTTCTAGGCTACAGCTCGTACCACCATCGACTCCACAAAGTTAAACTTTGTTTGGGCTCCGCAAAGAAGAGGTGTCCATCGTAATCGTTTGCAGGTCTGTGATCGAGTGCTTGTGCATTTTGTCGAATAGATTTCCGACATTCAACGAGTGGTCGGTAGCAACTCGTCTTGCGATTTCCATGATGGCGTCTTGTGGATTTGCTGACATTTTTACGAGTCTTTGGATGGTAATATCGGTGGATCGGCCAAGGTCGCAAATCACTTGGAGAAGACCCTCGGGCTTCCGACAAAACTGTAGTGTCGAGCATTGGTGGGCTTCTACAGGTTCGGCCGGGGTATTTGCAACAGAAACTTGATAGGGCGCAACTACGGGAGTATCTGCATCAATCAACTCTTCGTCGGCGCTAGGTCCGCACAGGTAACCGATAATCTCATCGAGCTTCTTTTGAACTGTTCGAAGATCTTTCATCTCTTCGAGCTCAGCGATCCTTTGATGCAGTCCTGCGACCGTATTGCTATGAACCTCGAACATTTTTTCTAGGGAGTCGGCCATCTGTCGACCGAGCTTGATTCGCGATACATCTCCCGTTGGAATTTTTCCGGGGGTAGCCGCCGCTCGATGTTCAATCCAGTCAGCAAGTTCTCGAAGAGCATATGCCGGAGTAGCGGCGTCGGGTTTTTCTATATCAGTCACGGTTTTCTCCCTGTTTTACTTCGTCCCTAAAACGGGACCACACCATGAGAAAGAGCAGCATAGCAATGGCCCATCCCCAAACAAGTAACGCCCAATTTTTTAGTAGCCATTGTGCCATTACGCTGCCGCCCTTCTTGCTTCGCGCGCTTCAATCATTTTCAACACCTCATCGTCAGGAATTTCTCGAGTTATGTCCATGACCTCACGGAAACAGGTTTCATGGCATCGACGCTTCGGTCCCCAGAGCAGTACTTCCCACCATTGGCCACCGTTGGGATGGTCGAGTCTGGATTTTCCGCACAAGGTGCAGAGTACATCGAGGTACTTCGTTGGCATCAGCTCTGATTTCTTTCAACGAGCTCTTCGAGTAGAGGTACTGCTATCGAGTTCGGTAAAACCTCGAGATCAAAGTCTGCAGGTACAATCAAAGCTACTGCTTTGCGCCCGGTACTGATCAACATTCTCTCAATTACTTCTTCCACTTGTCGGTAGATAGCACGCTCTCGGTAACGGTCGCTGGCTAATCGAACGACAACTAGATCGCCGGATTTGATTCCCAGGGACTTCATAGATCCCTCAATGACCTCAATTGTCCCACCGCCTTTTTTCAAGGCAATCGAGATGCTTTTGCCCTTTGGCGAACCGTCTCGTTCGAGCTTGGCCACTAGAGTTGCACCTTATCCCAAAAGATTACGCCGCACCGCAGACACGGCCTAGCCTTCACAACAACCGGCCGTCGTTGAGCTGCTTCAACTAGAGGGATGCCGCATTTCGCACACTTCGGGTGACCGTTGTTCCCTGCCTGTAGGAGCTCGGAACCATTATGAATGGCTATAGAGCACTCGTCACACCACCAATCGTCATCGTCCCCTGTCCCTTCGATATGCCATTCCACGAGCGCAAAATCTGCGCCGGTATGCTGCTTCGCCCCACCGCAACGGTATGTCGGCTTCGGTAGAGCTCGAAGCATCTTCGCGAATACACGCTTGCGAAACTCTTCTTCTGCCTGTTTGAGCACTTCTTCTGTGCTAAGAGCCATAGCCTTTGAGCTTTCTTTGGGTGACGGGTATTCGTAGGGACATGCTAAGCTCTACGGCTCGGCGCATTCCTGGACTGACATCTCGGTCAGTGTAAACTACTACACCTCGGCTTCGGCGGAGCCAGGCTAGATGCGCTCGGATGCCTAGTTCTCTTTCGGTGGGATTCGCATCCTTGAGTACTTGAGTGTACAGCAGATGCCCTGCCATCGGAGCTTCCCCGCGTCTAAGGGAATCCAACACACACCGACGTGCGTAATCTTCATTGCTCTCAACGTCTCCCGCGTACGGGCTTTCGAGCATGACCGTAGGGGGATCATCCTTGTCGTTTTTTCTTTCGAGCTCGTTGAGCATGTCTGGAATATCTTGTTTGAGTAACTGATCTAAAATGGCCGCACCGCCGGTAACAGCTAGAAGATCTAAGCGCTCTCGGATCTCGTTGAGTCGTTTCGCGTCAATCATGGCTGGTATCGGAGGGTGAGCGCGTGGCGCCGTCTTCCCCTGCTCCCATTGTCCCATCTAATACACCCCCTGTCGACGGCAATTCTACCCTGACTTCTTCGGCACCTTCGGAGCGCTTGATAGCATCGGAAACGGCGTCAAGAAGGACTGGAATATCTGGCTTGTCGACGCCTACGTGAACTACAGGCTCAACGGCCTTGCTAGCCTTTCGCCACTCCACCAACTTCGCTCGATGGTACTTGCGCAAAGTCGCCATATGTTCGAGCGCTTTTCCCGCGGCCGTTTCCGCGGTCTGCAACATGTCGGATAGTTCGAGCAGCTCTTTTAGAAGTTTGTCTTGTTCTGCCATTAGAAGTTGACCTCGTTTCGTCGGTCTTCGTCGATCCAAATATTCGCGCGCCGAATAGACTCCATTGAATCGCCAGCATCGTGAGGACCTCGAAGGTAGTTGGACTCGCGGCCCCGGTCGAACCGGTAGAGGCGAAACGAGTAGAGCGCCCCCCGACGCCCTATCGCCTTGTTGACTTCAACCCTAGCGCTATTGAGCTCTTCGACGTGGACCGTATTCCAGGTGAGAGAAGTAGTCGCCTGAGCTCGACGCTTTATGCGGCGCCCTTCGATCATTCCGCGCTATTGATCCAACTCAAACGACCCCAGGGAATCTCATCGTTGGTATCGCCGTTGAAACATATGCCCTTCGGCCACCGCACTTCGACCCCGTCGATAAGCACCGAATGCCATGAAACGCTCGTAAGTTTCCCCGTACGACGGGAGCCGTCTTTGGTTTCAAGGTCAACCTTTGTGTTGATCAATTTTTCCGCTACTGCTTCTACGCTATTGGTATTCATGCAATCCTCGCTACAGTAAGTTTTTCCTTTCATCACTTCGGCCTTGCACACCTTGCAAGACCCAGTGCGAAAGAAGCTGATTCGACCGTCTTTACGCATCATCTTGAATGCGGCGCGCTCGGCATTGGTCATGTATTCTAGATCGGGTTTGAACGAAAACCCGAGGCTGCTAGTTAACATGCTTGATCCTTCCAAAGCCTGGCCGCCAAAAACGTGCTGCCTGTTCTTCTCCTATGATATTGTGCAACTTGCGTTTGTGCACAAGGCACACCTTGGGAACCGATAGCGCTCCTTCGTCCTGTCGCATATCGAAAGTTCCGTTGAAGTCGAGAAGTGTTGAGCCAGACAAGATCACATAGTCTTTGGCATTGCCGCGCATCTTTTCAGAATGCATAAGGTCGGCAATGATGCGGCCGTTCACTGTGAAGCGCCTGGATACAGGACAAGCTCCCGAATGGTTGTTTATGGGGTGCAGGGGTTTTGGAGACTGACACCTGCACCCCTTCGCGGTTTTTGGCGCTTTATTTTTCATCGATCCCGCAACCATTGTTGGTACTGCTCTATTGTGAGCTCGGTGACTTTGGCTTCAGACCCCGCTTGATCTACAAACTCCCTCACCGCCGCCTCGACTGCCGTCTTTTTGGATCGAATGAACAGGGCCTCGAACGTTTTCACTCTCCCCGAATACCTGGCTTTTTCTACTGTGCATTGTGCAAGTGTGTCGCTATGCGCAGCTAGTTGAACTGCCAAGTCTCGTTCACGTTTGACCGAGTAAACCGAAAAAACTAACAGCGCCGCCGCTGATACCACAGCGGCGAGAAGTGTAGCCAATGTTGCGTACACAAAAACGTTCCCCGATATCGACAGCGCCTTTTCCTTATCGGGGGTCATGCCGCGCCTTTCCGAAGCTTTACGTCAACGTCAGGAAGCCAATCGAGCATCGTTGTCTCTACCGGCCTAGTTTGATCCCAGCACACAAAACAATAATCCGCTTGGTCGGTCTGGCCTTCTACCCATTCGTAGGCAGGATCGTCCAGTACTTCCGGTGGTACATCAAAAGCAGGGCGGTTCGCAACGATAAAAATGTAGGCCGGACGATACTTGCGAAAGAAGGCAGCCCGCGCGCTCGAAGACAGGAAGCCTTGACGTAGCAGAAAGACCACCCGCTTCGAGTGCGTCAAGGCGTGTGCGATCATCTCCAGCGCCGGAGTAAATGGAGGATTGCCAACAGTAAGATCGAACGAGTTGGGATTCAGATTGAAGTCGAGGTAATTTCCGAACAGTGATTCATCAGCCTCGGGCCACGGGTTTTCACTCGGCGGCAAAAGGTCGATCGCGGCGATCACAGCTTTATCGTAACGAGTTCTAAGAGCTCTGACGAATCTTCCGGTACCGGCGCTAGGCTCGAGAATTGTCTTCGGTGCTTGCAGACATACGATGGGTAGCACAAAGTCGATGCACTGCTTCACTAGCCACTCGGGTGTGTAAAATCGATCGCCCTCGACTGGCTTTTTCTTTTTCTTCTTAGGCTGGACCATGTCAGCACGCCTTTTGTGAAAGGTTAGCGGTAGTTGTTTGTCAGCTTCCGAAGGAGTCGGATAACATCCCGAGCGTCTTCGATTGCGTCGTGCGTTGCTTCTACGCCGTCGTGAAGCTCGCGCATTCCTGGCGGAGTATCCTTCTGCCAGTAGTCGCGGTTTGCTCCGAGGGCTACACTACCGACGTCGATCACACGATGGTGGAACTTTTTCTGGAAGTCACCGCCCAAGAACGGAAGGTCGAAGCCTCCGGCGTTCTTGCCGGCCGCAACTAACTTTGTAAGACTTATGTATTGATCATCGAGCCAGCATATTGCAGCAGTCAAAGCCTCAGAAGTTGCTAAGTAGACAGAAACTTCTCGGCTGCGGAAATTGCTCTCTTCTCCCTTAGCCCGTTTACCTAAAAAATCTAGGATTTCTTTGTTCATGCTCAAAGCAATCGGATTGCCCGATAGCCTTGTGTACTCAATCAACGCCTCGAACGTTGGGAGATCTTCGACGGGGATTTCGGGCTTCGCAGTATTCTCGACCACCAAAGCGATTTGCAATACTTGGTCGAGCTCGCGGTCGAGTCCTGTGGTTTCGATATCGAGCGCTACATACTTCATGGTTGCCTCCGTTGGATGCATGTACAGCCGGCAGACATAGACCGACCCTCTGACACTATTTTGCTCGTGAAAATCTAAGCGCCTTCCATTTACGTAAGCAAACCGCGCACGCATTTATTGTGAGGTTGGTTGCTTTCCATTGTGCAAGATCAATCTCTTCTTGCCCTAGTTTGAGTCTGCACAGGGCGATCCAATCGCTATCTTGATGTACGATATGGATCGCCCCTGTGCTTCTACTCATCCACTTGCGGAATCTCACGAGTCCGCAGCAGCATTCTCCCCCTCGTTGTCAGTCCCTGCCTCGGCGGAGTCGTCACTACTTTCCCCACTGTCTTCGCCGCCTTTGTCTTCACCTTCACCGCCTTCGTCGCTGTCGCCCGAGCCTCTTTCGTCCTGCTCTACCGCAGCTTCGAGCTCGGCCGCCGTGGGCTGCCCATCGAAGGATACCCAGTACTCTTCGATAAACTCGGCTGCTTCGTTGCCCCATTGTTCGCGGAGCTTACGGACTGCGAGCAACTCTTCTTGGCGGCTTTCGTTGCCGTCTTTGCTCAGCCGACCTTCTCTTACGAGGTCTTCGAAGATCATTGTTGCCGTGTAAAGGGCCTCTTTGGCTTTCTGCTTTGCTTGGTCTTTGGTCACGAACTTCTCCTTACTAGTTTTGAGTTAGTGCTGCTTTAACAGCGTCGACGACTGAGCTCAATAGCCGAACATTGTAGTGTGCGTCGGCAATTCCATTTTTGTAGGTGATGAAATCCGGCACCGAATCGATCGCCTGTTTCACCTTCCACTCCGACGGTGCCCCTTTCTTGGCCGCGTCGCATATCGTTTTGCCTTGCCGAGCTCTCCAAGCCCGATAGTGTGCATCGGCTTGTGCTAGCTCGCGTTCAGCTTCAGCCAAGTGCAAACCCCATTCGGCTATATGATCGGGTGTAGGGTTTTCCAAGATGCTCTTGAAGGGAACAGGAAGATCAGAACCACTGACCTTAATAATCATGACCATTATTTTTTCTTCTTTCTGTTTAGAAACCGTTTGATTGGAGCCGACGTCTCGAAACCGATGACGATTCGATCTCCTGCTTTTTTGGTAATCCCGCGAGCTTTGAAAATCCGTGTCTTGAAGATTCCGAATCGAGGTATTCGCACTTGTCGCCCGCCCTGTAGCTCTTCGACGATAGCGCGAAATAGAAGAGCCAACGCCGCACGAGTTGATATCTTGCGCCCGCAATGGGGACACAAGACGGGGTCAAGCCCTACTTCTCTCGTGAGTTCAGCGAAGGGCACTTAGTGTACCTGCGTCTTTTCGATTGCGATTCGTACGACCAAGTTATGACAGACCGTGCAAATGAGTGCGAGGCTAGGCCCTTCGGTTTCAAAAACCACGCTTAAAGGCAGATTAGGATGACATCTTCCTGTGATTACAATAGAGTCATTGCCGCGGCGCTTTCCTTTACCCACATCTAGAGTATCTTCGATCTCTTTGTTCGTTAATGCCGGGGCATTCATGAAGCTCTCCCGAGTTGTATTTTCCCGCCGTCTACCAGTCCCGCAATTTTCTTGGCTAACCCAATTGCGTTTGATTCGTCAAGAACAAGTTCACTTTTGAATTGACCGTGGGACGGAAGTACGCGAGCTGAAAGGCCCAGCTTCGCTGCAACCCGAGCCGGCACAGGAAGCCAAACCTCTAGCGCTTTGTCGCGCGGTCTCGAACGTATGCGCGCTAGGGGCTTGTCGTGGCCGTTACGAGCTCGGCAGTAGATTGTCACATAGCCGTGACGTTGCCGATGGTCTCGAAGATACAATTGATCGGGCAACGCCAACGCTCCAGGCTTGGCAAAGTCCCGAGAGACTTCGTTGATTAGGCTGGACAAGAACAATTTGAAGAGCTCGTTGAGATCCATCGATCGAGTCTTTGTTGCTTGAGTTGCTGGAATACCGTCGACAATGTCGTAGACCTGGATCCACCTATGGGCCGACTCGTTGAATGAGTGCAGGCTAACGGCTAAGGATCCATCACCATCGATCCAGCGCGACGCGTTGGCCCTCGACTTGCTCAAGTGCGCTTTGAAGGCGCCGCACTTGTCACGCCAGGTGCACGGGTAGGGATCGACGTCGTTGCCGTCGCATTCGCTGTCGCCGCGCTCGTAGTTGCCAACGCAAGATGGTGGGTGTTCGCTCATGGATTATGGATCTAGTGGTTCATAGGTTCTCCGGACCTCGGGTCCATCGGTCTTTGCGGTAACACTCTTGGCTACAGTACGGGCCGCCGCTGTGCTTGCCAGCCCTGACGCCAGATCGGTGGTCGTAATTGGCCTGGCGGGTTAGCTGCTTACCGCAGCGGATACAGTTTGCAGGGGTCATGGGATCCTAAGTCCTCAGTGCATCCTCGGCGTTTTCTTCGTTGACTAAGGCGCACCCCGAGCACTGACAGTCAGAGGCGGGCTCCTCGCAGGCCATCATGGAGAGCCTCTGACAGTCCTCCAGCGCCTCCCGCAGCCGCTTGATGGTTTCACCGCACCGCTTGAGGTCAGAGGCATCGGCCTCTTCCCGCTGTACGCTCTCTGCTGTCTCCGTAACATAGGCGGCACACCGGTCCCGCAGTCGCTTGACCTCATCCGATAATTCTTTCTGGGTTTCCATCCAGCCTTCTTCGGCGTCGAGAAGCCGCGCCACTTCCCTACCGTTCTCTATCGCCAATTTTACATAATCGACGCCGGGGAGGGGCTTGTATTCGTTATCGCTCATAACCCGTGGCCCCTACGTCCTACGTTCCATGAGTTTGCGGATTCGGTCGTCTAACTTCAGCAGCGCCGCGGGTGGTGACTGTGGTCTATCGCCATAGTCGTAGGCCTCGATTGCATCGCTTACCGTGTTCGCCGCTTCCCCCAGCCCCCGCCGCCGGCCCTCGGCGAGGGCTACCTCGACTGCGGCGATGACGCAGCCGCCCTTGATCGACATGAGGTCGTCGACAATTAGCTCGCCCGGAAACGCGCCGACCGCTTCTGCGATAATCTCATGCGCTGTCTTCTCCATATTCACCTCAACTCGTGCCCAGTGCCTTACGCGCAATGTCCGGCGCGCACATCTCGGGCCATGGTCTTTGCGGGTGGTTGCATTGCCACGAAGCGCAGTCGTGCTTCGCCAACATCTCCAGCGGTTCTCTGTTTAGCTTTGCCGCTTCCAACCCCGCCCGGCGGCCCTTTTCGTACATGTCGGACCGGTCCTTTTCGTGCTCAAGACACCAACACGCAGTCACTTCCTTGTCGCACCCATGGGCACTGCATGTCGGCGCAGCAGCCCGGCGGCCTTCGGCGTAGGCCTTCTCGGTACGCTCCACCTCTGCGGCGTGTATCTCGCTCCACTTTGCGTCGGTCGCCTCCCAGGACTTCTCCTGAATCCACCCCAGCGATTCAACGGACCTGTTGTAGACGGGCCCCCTGTTCGCCGGGTTACGCATGTACGGCATGAGCTTGTCGGTTAGCCGTCCAGCTTCGGCGGTCAATTCGGATGGATAGTCTTTGTCAGTCATTATGCACCTAGGTTCGTGTAGCGTCAGTTCCCGGTATCCGAACCGCTTCCGGCTCGCAGAATGTTAGCGCAAAAGAATACGCAGGACTCTGCACCGCCTTGCGCTTTGACGGGAAACGGGCAGCGTTGCCGCGCTTGGGGGTGAACCGAGGGCCAAACCCCTCTAGCCAATCACGGAAGAAAAGCTGTCCGTCACGTAGCACCCAGTACATTACTCGTTTCTGCCTGGTCATCGTTTCTCCTGGTTCATAGGCTCAGTAGACCTCGGTGCCTTCAGACTTGAACGGCCCAAGGGCCCACAGGCCATCCGATCTTTGCTTCCATTCGCTCGCGGACTTCTTGAGGCCCTTACCCTGGGCGTCCTCGACCTCAACGAATCTCCCCGATTCGGCCCCCGGTGGTCCGTCGAAGACCACGAAGACATCGGGCGCCTTCAGTTTGAGATTAAGAGCGTCCCGCTCTCGGCAAACCTTGTGGTACGCCTCCATGAGGTCATCAAATTCCTTCTTGTGGATCACTGTGTACATGGATGTCTCCTCTGTTTGGTGGTCATAGGCTACCCGACCCTCAGTTCGTTGATCATGTGCCCGATGACCTCGGCGCACTGCGGGACGACGGCGTTGCCGAGGGCTCGTTGGTGGTCCACCCGTCCGGGAAACCTTGATACCACTGCATCCACCGGGGGTGGAGTGTTCCACCAATGATCGTTCTCAGTTTGGGATTGCCGCGCTTGTAATTCCCGCCCCCGTCGCTGGCGCCTAGCGTCGGCAGCATGCCCTTGGCCGCTAGAGAATTCAGAGAGTGGCGCACTGGCCCCGTCCTGCCCGCCGCACCCCCGTGGTTGCTCCCGTAGCTTTGGGCTGTCAGTGTGGGCAATAATGAACACTCGCCGGCGTAGGTGAGGAGCTCCGACATCAGCCGCCGACAACGGGACCGGTAGTGCCTCATAGCCGAGCCGCCCCAGGTCGCACACCACCCGATCGACCCATCTGCGAGCTCCACTGGCCACGTTTTCGACGACAACCCAACTTGGTCGGGAAGCCTCGATAATACGAGCGAACTCAAACCACAGGCCCGAGCGGCTACCAGCAAGTCCTGCGCCCTTGCCTGCGCTTGAGATATCCTGGCAGGGAAAACCGCCGCAGATGAGGTCGACGGGTGGTGGGTGTTTGATCGTTCTGATGTCATCACAGAGCATCCCCGCATCCGGCCAGTGCCTCGCCAGCACCCGCCTACAAAAAGGGTCTATCTCACATTGCCACACCACCGGTCCCAGACCGGCGCGCTCGAGCCCAAGCTCCAGGCCACCGATGCCGCTGAAGAGCGATCCGATTGTGAGCGGTTGGAACATAGGTTAAACGGACCTCGGTTCGGTCGTTCTGTACTCAGAAACGATATCCATGTTGATTTCCAGAAACCGGACGACTTCACGCCACTCCATGAAAATGTACTCGCACACGTGCGGCCAATCCAAAACAGTGGACCCCGTCACTATCCAGCCGTTCTTTGCCTCACGGATCTTGAAGTTTTTATCGCGCATCACTCACCGTCCCGTGGTGGAGGGCACCCAACACAGCGAAACTCACCACCGCTCCTCACCCCATCCTGCTCGTCCATCTCGCCGCACTCCACGCATTGGTTCAGGCGCAACAGGCTGCGTTGGTCTCCTCCAGGAGACGGATCCTATCAACCAGGTCCGTTACCCCGCCCGGGACATGGCCGTAGACCGCCATGAGCTGTTCTTCTAACGTCATTCCCCCTCCTTGGTCATAGGTGTTTCAGGCGTCGGGTCCAGCAGCTTACGTACAGCCTCCCACGCAAAATCAAATTCCTCCCATTGCTCTCGCGGCCCCGGTTTTTTCAAGTCACCATCATGACCGGGCTCGCACCACTCATCCTCGAGGGTCTTGTTTAGCTTACCCA
>SDBT01002145.1_pt1 | contig 35164 bp, 57 predicted proteins | sample 2277101 | NCBI WGS metagenome assembly SDBT01 (sample SAMN10404973, study PRJNA504765) | marine sediment metagenome | isolation source: marine sediment core GS10_PC15, 103 cmbsf | place: Arctic Ocean: Southern Knipovich Ridge | collected 2010 | reverse complement strand
ATTGCGCAGCTATATTTCTCAAGGATCGCTGTTGCTTGCTCGATTATGTTGTCGATTATTGTTTCTATTGTAGTTGCCATCGTTCTTCTCCTGATTCGTTTGTGTTATTAACTTGTCGCTTCAATTAAAGTATAACACATTTCCGTCAAGATGCAAATTAATTCTTGGGTTTATTCCGACGCATCAGCCTAGGCAAGCAACAGCTTAACACGGGCGTTGAAAATCGTCTCAACGAGTTTGAATCTGAGCCAGACTTCCGTCTCACGGCTTGATCCGGACCAGACAGCAACCCAATCTTTCAGTTCATAGTATCTGCTTCTCAGTTCAGATACGTCGCCAAAAAGCATTTCGATTATTGTCAATTTCTTGCCCATCGTTCTGTTTCCGATTGCGATTGCGATTGCGCCCGTGCGTTTCGTAAACTTTATTAATTTGTCTCTTCACTTAAAGTATACGCTATTTGGTGCAAGATGCAAATTAAACTCGGAAGAAAATCAGAAAATTGCTTAAAATTGTCATGTTTCGTCGTGTTTAGCCTGCCGCTGCCCAGAATCGCCCAGGACGCCGCGTGTCGCGTCTTTGCTGCCAGGCGGGTTATCAGTCGTATTTGCTGTAGAATCGGCCCTACGCACGTCTGTGTGCGTTGAATTATGCAACTTTCCGGGCATAAGCCACCGCAGCGTCGAACGTCGATCCGGCTTGCGCTTCGGACTTGAAGTTCGTCACTGCCACAACCTCGTTTGACTCAAGGTCTTTGACTCGCAACGCCGGGCCGCGATCGTTGTGAAACAGCTTGTATTCCACGCCGTCGATGATCTCGATTTCTACCTTGTCCGTCGTGCCGTTCTGATTTTCTGTTAGTGTCGTCATCGTTCGTCTCCTGATAAGATTTCTTTGACTCGGAATTAGTCGTCCCATGTTTCAAACCGTTCGTTATTGTCTACATTTTTAGGCCTAAAGTTTGGGAGGCTGACACGAATGCGGCACTGCGAACATCGAACATTTCCCAGGTTGACACTCATCACCATACAGCAATTATCATCGGTGAGCACCCTACCGCACCGTGGACAGTTTGCACGAATCGATTCTACATGTACATTGACTGCGATGTATATCTTTGCACGCTTTTTGGCCATTTTCAATCTCCCGTTTCTTAACTTGTCTCACTAAGTAAAGTATACACTATTTCAGGCAAGATGCAAGTTAATCCTGGAATTTATCTGTGATTTTCTATGAACGTCCGAATAAGCATCGCGATATTATTCTTTGATTTTGTCTTGCTAAGACCAAACTCTGCTTGAAATTCGATGTCAGTCATTCTGTCCTGATCTTCCAATGTTCTGGCATACGATTGTAATTGTGTGATTTCGTTTTTGTTCAATTTTGTGATTGTCATTGTTCCACTCCCGATTTTAACTTGTTTTGCTGCTCGCTCGTTCACTTAAAGTATACACTATTTCCAGCGATGTGCAAGTTAATTTTGAGAATTCTCAGCCCGGTCTGTTGTTGTATTTGTCAAGTACGTCTCTTGGAACTGGCACACAGTCGGCAATTGCTTGCTTGTTTATAAACTCATTATGCTCAATTTTTGCTCCTCGTCCATAATAATCTACAAGGCCAGGATGGTATTTATCGTACCACTGTTTGTAGATTTCAAATGTGACTTGTGCCGGATGAATATGTGGGGAACTTAATATCTCATCAACTGTCATTCCCGATTCTCTTTTTTTCAACTCTGCATCCAGTATTTCACGGGCGTCTGGTAAAACATATCTATAGGCTTTTGCGTATGCCTCAATGAGTTCTTTATTTGTAAGCCTACTTACTTCGCTCTTTGTCATTTCCCACGGTTGTTTCTCTCGTGAATTTTGCATTTGGTTAGTTGTCCCAGTTATATATCACAAATATGTTTCTTCGCATCCTCTTCAATTTGTGGCTGAATTTTTGCGAAGTTTGTTGCGGCGTTCTTTTGTTTGTATCCATCACTAATAGGCATATAACAATTTTTACCGCAGAGCCCAAGAACGTACCACAAATTATCATGCGGGCTTTTTCTTATAATATATTCTGGTTTCGCTTTCATTTTCAATCTCCTGATTTTGTTTCTTTACTTGTCTACCCAAAGTATACGACATAATCAGAAATGTGCAAACGAAATTCTGAGAATAATCCGAAATAATAAACTTTATTTGCGGACGTTGCACGGCGGTCAGCGAATCTTACCGGCGATGGGTTTGCCGTCTGCGTCGCGGATTGTTTCGTCGCCCGCCGCCTCACTCCAGTTCTTGGCCGAAATGCCCAGACCGACGCGAATCGGGACGCGAAACTCGATACGCGGGTCTTCCAACTTATCGCACATATAGTCTTGGACTTTCGGGTCGCGCAGTGATTCAAGCGGCACGCCGGAAAGCAACTCATCGTGGACGTTGGCGCGCGGGCTGATTCCCATTCGCCGCGTGTCTGAATTATATCGCGGTGCTAGTGCAACCATTCGCTCTTTGATAATGTCCGCTGACGTGTTATGCACGATTAAGCCCTCACACATAAACTTATGTTGCGGGACGTCCACAACGTCAAACATTTCTACATCCCCAGGCATCGGAATCACAAAGTCTACGATAGACGCGGGAATATTCTTATGGTACTTTTTTCTACTAATAACCTGGTCAATCTTGTTCTGCTTAGCACTATTCAGAAATCCAATTCTATCTCGAAATAGTTCAGAACATTTCGTAGAAACTTGAAGACGTACGTCTTGCGGATAGCAATGAACTCTGCTCTGAATCCCGAAAATTCTTAAAGCCCGTTGTATGCCGTCGGGTAGACACGTTGCAATATGCCGCTTGCCAAAGCATAATGCTATGCTACTCCCAACTGTACCATCACCGTCAAAGAATCCTCTGAGATACCCAGCCAACAGTTTAGAATCAGAATATAAGTAATCAGATACCTGGTTTTTAATATCTAGTGAGAGTAATTGTTGCTTTAATTTGACGCTTGATGCACTTAGGTGGTACATAGGTAGTCGCCCCTCGCAACTTCGATCCTTCTTCTTAACCATATATTTCCACCCAGTTTTTCTGATTATATCTTCCATCACGGGCAGTATTGATTTCTCATGATCTGCTATTAACCACAACATAGTGCCGTTGCAGAAAGACCCATCAGAAGCGAGCCTGCCTAACATCAGCCCACGATCATAGTTACTTGCTATGTCCTCCCAGGAATAATCATTTGTATTCCACACGCCGTTGGGCTGTGATGGACACTCGGTCGTCGGGATACTTTCTAATTTCCGTCCGGTCGCCCACGTTGGCATCCCCGTAGACATAGCGACTCTTTCAACCTTGCTGAATTGGTTCGGCGTTTTCCATTTACAGTTGCCCACGGTAGGTATAGTGTAGAATCTGTGTTCCGGTGACGTAATAATGTTTGTGTTGTCTGAGAACAGAGTCTGTACTTTCCGCTTCGCACCGCTGTTTACAACATGTCCACCGACAAAAGATTCTCCGTTCCATACTTGGACCGGCCCAACGCAGTCTTTAATCTGGGAGTACCCATGTTCCTTGGTCAGGATATACTGATCAGGGAATATGCAACCTTGGGCAATACTATTGAACGCTTTGCGTGCTGCGTTGCCGGGCAGATACCGCCTGCGACCATACGCTGTGAACACAAAGCCGCGCACCTTTGCTACGTCCCTCGCTGCGTCGCTCGTCTTCTTAATCTCGGGCATTGTCGCGTGATACTTTGCGTACGCTGATTCGCCGTGACGTTTGCACAAGTCTTGAAACTTAATCTGTTTCAGTCCTGGGCTGAGCGAACCATTCTCGACCATGCCGTTGACAATCGTTCCCATTTTTGCCATAATATCCGGGTCTGTCATTAACGACGCCACGACGCCGCGTTTCCCTTGTCCGTATACCACGCCAAAGTTTAGTCCCTTTGCAGGCTTCCTATGAATCTCGAATAGGTCTGCAACCCACTGATGAAAGTCAGTGTGCGGGTCATTAATGTATGCGTCGGTTGCTGTTTTGATTCTACAATAATGCACCGTAAGCCGGTATTCAATCTGAGAGTAGTCGTCAGAGAAAAATCCTTCGCCGGGATGCGGCAGGATAAGTTTCTTCGACCGCGAGTTCTGCTGCTGCGAATTCGGGCGGCTGCACGACAAGCGACCTGTCCGAACGCACTGATTATAATTCGGGTGCATTATGCCGTCAACGTGCAGGCTCAAGAACGTGTCAAGAAACAAACTCTTGAACTGCGACTCGACACGGTACGCGGCGATATGGTCAACGATTTCTTTTATCTTCGGGTCACCAGTGACTGCCGGGTGCGCTTTGTACAACGCCATCGCGTCTTTGGCGAACGACGGGCGACCTGTGTCTACGAAATGTCCGTCCTCCTTCTCGATAATTGTTAATAGTATTGGCAACTTGAACTGATCAAGCAAGATTCTCTTCAAGCACGTATTCGAATTCGTAAACTCTGAGCCGGTCGTTGATTCAATCTTCTCTGCTGCAAGGATCATTTTGCGCAGTGATTTTATACTCTCTACTTTGCACGCGCCCTCGTCAACGCAAATGCCATCGTATTCCATATCAAACAGAACAGGCGTCAAGAGTTTCTCGGTTTCAATTATCTGCGGTTCCAGCCCGCGATGCGCGTCGCCCGACGCCAGGTCTCTTTCCTTCAGGTGTTTTTGAAGGAAACGATACAGCTCCCGGTTCATCTGCACGTCGTCGCACGCATACTCACCCATCAGCATAATCGGTGCGTCTGCATAAGACTTCGACTTAATCGACGCGAGATACGTCTTGACACGGTCCTGTGCTTCGACGTCATAGTCTAGCCAGTCTACTGCCAGCTTCTTCAGGCCGTATTCAAAACGGTCGCTGTAATATAGTTTACTTAGTGTCAATGTGTCAATAAGCCGACAGTCGAACATCACGCCGTCACCCACCGCAAACATCATCGCGTCAAACTTGACAAGTTGGTTTATCCACTCGTCGCACGACGTGAGCGTCCCCGTCGCCCATCGCATGACGTTTTCAACAGGTAGATTCTCCGCGACGTGTACGCCGCACCACTTGTTGTCCTCGTTCGCCGTTCCAGGTATCGTGTGTCGCACAGGTATGTAGAACACGTCTTTTTCATTGTCAGCAGACACAGCAATCCCGGCTATTTTATCCCCCTTCCAGGGATACATGCCACCAATGTCTTTGTGCTGAAAAACCCGCTTTGTTTCAACGTCACAGAAAATCTCCGCACGCCCACGCAAGTTGGGCAACTCCGAGACTTGTTCCACGATATGGAAGTTTGGCTTATTTGATATCGTTATCATTGTTAATATCATCTGGTAGTATAAACTGGCTTAAGTCTAGCAGCGTAATGGGCATCCACGAACCGTCAGATACGTACTGCACATTGTTCTTCATGTCGATGATATCCCAGATACCGTCCTTAACTGCATCAACTGTTTCTTCCGGGATACTATTAGAAAAGAATATTTCGCCGTCTTCTGTTATAAACAGATACCTGTTTTCTTCTTCCATCTTGCCACCTCAAAAATTCGTCCAAACACTTTCGATCACCGGGAGACGATCGTCGGAAAGTTTATTGTCAATCAACTTATCGTGTCGCGCCCACCCATGTTGTCTGACAAGTACCACATCATACATCTCATTGTCATGCCCGGACAACATTACTTTGCCTTTTATTTGTGCTGTGAATGTGCCCGTAACCGCGTCGCACAACGCACGATGATCGTCGTCAGACATTTCGTATTCATATGCTTTGGTCGCGCCGGGCGAGCGTGTCGAATGAACGTAGGGCGGATCAAGATAAAATAATGTCTTCGGCCCGTCTTGTTGGCGTATGACTTTCAACGCATCGTCGTGGAGTATAACGACACGCTTCAATCGGTCATGTACTGCCGGTAGCCCGTCGATCGCATTCAGCCATGCCGACGCCTGCTCGTTCATCCCTCGTCGCGTCCTGTTCCGACTCAGCGTCGTGAACGACTTGAAACCACCAGCTCTCGACTGCCGACACCGCACGAAAAAGTTAACCGCTGCAAACACATCGTGCATCTTGTCAGGAAATATCGGTTGCATTTTGTCTTCCGCATCGTCAAACTCTGTCTGCGAGAAGGGTGTCACACTTAGAAGTTTCTGGAACGTAGGGAACAATATTCCATCTTGCAGCACGCGCCAGAAGTTTGTCAACTCACCGTTCAAATCATTCACGACTTCAGACGTCCCACGAAACTGAGAGTTGCCCGTCACCCAGTCGTACTTCGGGTCGTTCGGGTCTTTGGCGAGCAACACGGCAAGCCCACCGGCGTACGGCTCGACATAGTGCAAATGTTTCGGCATCAGCGAGATTATCCAATCCGCAAGGTACGACTTTCCGCCGTGCCATTTCAGGGGCTGAGTAAGCTTATGGTACTTGTCTGGTTTAGTCATCAGTTCATCCGCCGTTTGCAAACCTGTTTAGTTTACTCTCGATTCTCTGATTAGGGTCTGATATATCAAGTTCAGTAATCGCGCCATTCTCAGCAATCTTCTCATCCTCGTATGGCGAAGCGACGACACGATAGAGTTCCTGTGTCACACAACTCAAGACGCCCATCACTGAATTGATATGCGCGTATCGCTTACCGGACTTCAGAATCCAATTGTGGCAAATGCGTGTGATGATATAATTCAGTTGCCCGACGTGCGTGAATTTCTTCGACAGGCTGTCGACGATCAGGTCCAACTCGGTTCGTTCTTCTTGCTTAATGTACGGCATCGCTTCGACCTTCCAAATAATTTTTGGCTGCTGTAATTGTTAGCACAACGCCCATCAATACCATTCCGGGCAACTTGTTGTATACCATAACTGCTGTAAACAACGACGTGCCTACAGCGTATGCTGCCCACGCTTTGTTGTGTTTCTGCACAAGATTCAGTGCGACAACGATGACAATTGCAGACATAATGTCAAGCACTGCAAATAATTTTTCGATCACGGCAAAGTCCTCATTCTTTGAAACTCAAGTATCACGTCTGCAAACTTTTCAGGCTGGCTTGGTGCCCAGTCAATCGGATACGGCTCGTCTCGTATGTCTATGATCGGCGGGCGATACGTGGTGTTACAGCCTACGATTAAGCATACTGCAACTACTACCAGTATGAAACATACTGCAAACGAAATCTTATCAAATCTTGACATTTTCTCCTCGCTAATAAATAAGCGACGGGCGTCGCTCGTAATTGTTTATGGTGCCTGCTTTGAGTAGATACATGCAAGCCGCCATCATTATCGAAATACTTCATACGCCCGTCGCTCTTGGATAGAACTTACGTCCGCTATTATGAACGCATCTCTGCTATTCTCGTAATTCAAATACTACTGGCGGGCAGGATTCTAACCTGCTAGGCTGAAAGATTTCTGACGGATTTGAACCACCTGTTCCGACCACTACACACTTCTATGCCAATCCGGTATACCAGATACGAAGGCCTGAATTAAGCTTCTAGTTATTTACAGTAGTGGTGCTTTCGTGGTTTGTGGATTTGCCGTCTACAACGGGCATTGACCACCGTACCAGCCAGCCTTAAACGTTCAACTTAGCGTTTCACACACGCCACCACCAGTCGTTCTCGTTTCTAAAAATCAGAATTGATCGCAGCCCTTGACCGCTGCTTCGTCGGGCGACTCTTGCTGATCGTCTTGGACGCTGAGTCGTGACGCTTCAAAGAGTTCTTTGAATTCCTTGTGCAGCCCAAACATCGCGGCGGCTTCTTGCGGCTTGATAATTGAATTGGGTGTTGCCGCTTCGAATGCGAAACCGTACCACTTGCGCAGTGCGTCGGGATTATGATATACAGTCTTCATACGCCAGACCTGCGACCAAAGCGGTATTGGCTTTGCAACCTTCTCGCCTGTCTCTGCGTCTACGGCCTGGCGACGGCGCAACGACACGGCGGAGATAAAGTTCTTGCCCTGGCCCCACTCGCCGCGTTCAAATGACAGAGTTACGGGTGTTCCGGCCAACGGATGATCGCCGTATATGGTACCGATAAACCTCAGATGCTCCACGTACTGGTAGTAACACCTATCTTTTTCTAACTCGATATTCTCATTGCCGGGATACAACTCTTTGCGTGTGTCCTTGTTCTTTGAACGAACCGCGACGTCAGACTCTGGGTCGAAGCTCTTATCGAGAACCATATCGCCCGTGGCCTTGAGGTCCCGCCACTTGTTCCACTCGACAAAGAAGAACAGCGGCACAAAGTCGAACGACTCAAGTGCTTGCATGTTCGTGTTCCCACCATACTTACAGATCAGCGTGTCACCAGGTCGTACGATTGCAGACCCCTCGCCGAACGTATTCTTTAGCTCTTCTTCCGTCGTCGGCTGAATAATCTTGAAACGTGGCACAGTGCGATGCTCTTTCAGTGCGTCGAGACTCGTGTCCTTCTCCGTGTACGCATCCAGAAAGTTCGGGTTCGTAGGCACTTTGTCGATGTCCGTGTCTGTTCGCTTGCTCCTTGCGAGTCCCTCACCACTGCCAGCGCCGCTCGCGCCGCTCGGCGCTGCGTTGCCGCCCGCTGCCGCTTGTGCTTCTGCTGTCGCTTGCACGTCCACTACTTTCTCATCTTGCTCTTGTTTCTGCTCGTCTGCCATTTTCTCGTTCCTTAATTGTGCGTTGAAAAATTTATGCGTTCGTACTTCACGTTTTATTCCAATTCATTTAGTGTGTCAAATACGTCTGAACACACCCTGTTTAATGTTCTAGCAGCGACACATGTTTTACATGCGTCATCATCGTGCTCGTTGCAATAACAGTCTCTGGATGCAATTTTTTCTAGTCTTGTAATCATCCTGCTTATGCGCAACTGAATTACAGATTTCATTTGATTCTCCCAGTTACTTCGCCTGGCGTTTGCGGCGGAACGTCGTCACGTATGTAGGATATTGTTTCCCGAATCCGTCGGGCGGCTTGTGGCCATCATTGGCGAGTTGCGTGACGAAGTCACCCGTTGCTTTCCAGTTTAGCCGAAAGATTCCCGTCGCCGCGACTTCGCGTGGTACTTTGAAATAGTCTGTTAGCTTGTAGTAATCTACGTTGGGCTCGCCCACTTTGAACGTTGGCAACTGTGCTTGCATCTTCACGTCGGGTGACCCGGTGGCGTATTGCCCGGCAACCTTGAGTTTAATATTCGGGTCTGATAGTGACTCTTGCGTCTTGCGCATTGCGATTACTTGGCCGCACAACTCTTTGCGTGCCTTAACCTCCTTGCGTAGTTCGTCGAGCGTATTTTCGGCTTCTCGACAGAAGAATCCAAAGTCGCACAGATCACCGTATGACATGGCACCAACGCCGCCGCTTTTTGATTCCTGGATGTTCTTGGTGTTCTTCGACATGAAACCATAGAGCAAATTATACAAGTCCGCAATCTCTTCGTTGATCGTTAGAAACTCTGCGATTACGTCATCAGGGTTTGTTCTGTCTTTCTGGCCAGTAGTGTCTTGTGGTTTAGTCGCTGGCTTTTTTGGTTCAGAGTTTCTCCACTCTTCCCACGTTAGTGGCCTTGGGTTTTGGGTGTATTCTTCAAGCGTTTCGACGGCTATTCTCGTCGCAGTCTTCGCCTTTGGTTTGGGCATCGGGGCGGCGCACGACGGGCAACTCACGACCCGCTCTTGTAGTACGAAAACATCTTTACATGCCTTGCATCTTTGTGCGTATGTCATCGTTCGTCCTCGATCTGTGCCAGTACTTTTTCAAATCTGTTTGCGAGCCTGTCATGAATATGTATGCTCGATTTGAAGACTTCTAGTCGCTTAGAATAATCAACAAACTCTTGCATTTCATCAATGCTAACTAATCCAGCGACCACTCGGCCTGCTTTTGTTACGATAAGATTATCGTCGCCCGACTCCGCGTCGATCGCCGCTTGACGTTCTTTGACCGCGCCACTAACTACATCGTTGATATTAAATAGAAATTTGGCCTCGTCGTCTAAATTAACGGCTGCCTCGAATTCGCCTACAGCAGTACCAACCCCAAAAACTCGGATATGCCCAGCAGAAATCCCCACACAAACTAAAGTCTGCCCGTCGTAACTCTCTAGCACATCACCATGTACCCACTCGTGTGGCGGTGGGCTCTCGACGGGCGGCGCAGCGTCGGGATACTTTGCTAAGATCGCCTCCGCGTCGGCCCGTGTTGGCCAGAATTCTTGCGTTGACAATACTCGCCCGTTGCTATGCAGGAAGCTCTCATCGTATTCGTCTGAAATGTAATATTCAAGATTAGTGGTTTCGCATATACTAAGCATTTCGTATCTCCCACTTGGCTAGTTTCTGTCTGAGTAGTTCCTGTCTGCGCAGTCTCTCAGCTTTGGCTTGCTCGTTTAGCCAGCCAATAAATTTGCGTAGATCGTCTTCGCCATAGAACAACCAAATTAACAGGCCAAAGATAACACCTGTGACAATGGTAAACGGTGCACCTATTAGTCTTCGTATCTTGTTAAACATTTTCATTCTCCTCAGACTTGATTCAAAAGTATACAATGAACGTAGGCTTCTTCGCCAGCCGGGCGAGTTTGATTGTGTGTTCTGTGCCCTTTGACTTTCCGTCCCAGAACGCAAGCACCACGTCACACGCGTTGACGATTTCTTTGTTGCGAATAAACCCCGCCGCCTTGCCGTCCGACTCCCAGTCTGCTGGAAACTCGAAGTACTCATGGACGATACTCTCATTAGCAAATCGTTTAGCTAACGTGTCCGCGCCCTTCGCACCGCCGGATATAATTGCATCTATGGTCAGCTCGTTATAAAAGTGCTGATCCATTATTTTATATAGTAGACCATAATCGTCAAACGTTCTTGATCCTACGATTGCTAATTTCATTCTACCACCTCATCGTCTTCGTCCGGGTCATATGGCTCTTCAGTTTCGTCCCAGAGAAACCCAGATAAAATCTCGTATGCGTCTGACCATGCGTGACCGCCTAGCCGCAACTCTTCTTTATACTCGAAGAATCTACGTAGCTGGCACGGGTCAAGATTCGCTTTGGCTGTTCTGTCTAGTTCACCCCATTTTCGTGCTGCTGGCATCACTCGTCACCTATTCAAAAATTCCGCGTACACGTCGCCGTGACACGCGGCGGGCGAACAACAACACCCGATTTTTTTGCCGCGTAACTCGCCAACGGCTTGGCAGTATATCAAGTCGTGCATACATACTTTGAAATACGCACGAAACTTCTCGATGACTTCGTCACGTGTCCCGTCGCGGCCAATCACAAACGGATTGCCCAGGATGCTGGGTCGCATTATGCAGACGTCGTACGGCTCACTCCGCACGTTGACTACTGTCGTCTTTGGTTTGTCTTGTGTGTCACTCATCGCTAACTTCCAGTGGCCAGTTGTCAACCGGATCAAAATCGTCGTCTTCGCCGTCGATCCATTCTGCTGCATGGTACGCGAGTATCAAATCTTCCTCTGAATAGCCCGCAACATCATACTTCTTTTCTACGTCCATTGTGTCCATTCGGTCTTCAAGAACATCGAGCACGATATCAAACGATCGGAGATTGTCGCCGCCGAACATAGAGAACGGAACTACCCTCAAACGTATTGCTTTCATGCCTTCAATTGCTTTTTTAATTTCTTCCTTTGTCTTTTCCATTATGCCCTCTGGTTTGATAATTGTTTATTAACTCTTTCATTCCTGATACTTCGTAAACGGTTTCTTTGGTTTCTTCGGCTTCCATATCCCATCGCTTCGGGCATTGTCGTTTATTGCCGTGTCGCGAATAAAATCGACGAACGGCGATCGTCTGGGAATCGACTCGGTACTTTTGTTCGTGCCATCGGTATTAACGTCGCCCGGTTTCGGCGGGACACGAACGGCGGGATGCTCATAGTTGTCGTACAGTTTACGAATCGCCGGGTCGCTCAAGACTTCATACGCCTCGCTGATTTTTTTAAATCGAGCTTCGCTCTTTGCTCGTTCGTTGGGAATCCCTAGAAGACCTTCTGCAAGCTCAACGACTTTCATCTGCAATGGCTGTTTGTCTGGATGGTGTCGCTTGGCCAAGATACGATACGCAGACTTTATCTGGTCCGCGTCGGCAGTCTCCTCAACGCCCAACTCGTGGTAATAATCAAATTTACTTTTGTGGCGTCGTCTCACAGTATCATTGTCCCAGGATGGCCGTTAGCCAGCGCATCGAAATTATCGCCGTTAGCAGTGCCTAGATTAAATTTGGGTTTACTTGTTTTACGCATCGTTGCAGTGTGGCCTTTTTCGATTGGCTCGAAATTGATCTTGTCATTCGTATGCAAATGATTCGCAATGACGCGGGCTTCAATCTCCGCAAAGTTGACCTGCACGAAGTCATGCACGGCGGTATTCCAATCATGCTCGTCGTGCTTATCTGGGCAGAGCCTGGAAAGTATTTCTTTGGTCGTCGCCCGCCGCGTGTCATGATTTTCTATTGATCGTTCTTGTGTGTGCATCGCTTGTTGTTCCTGTTTAACTTTGTTTACTTCTTAGTATGCACATGCAAATTACGAAGGTGCATAGGACTATTACTATTGCTAGTGCGCCCGTGTACGTACTGATTGCATTAATTATCTGTTCAGTCATTGTCGTTCTCCAAATTATCTGTCGATCGGCCAGTTGAGCGGCCCACGACGAGAGTCGCCACAAGGGTAGTCTTTCATGAACGGCTTTGCAGGCGACGGGTTGAACGGCGTGTTGCTCCCGTCGTCCTTCCTGCGTCGCCCGTCTGTCGTCGTGGGCGCCTCGTCTGGTTGCGTAACCCGCAGACTGTCCTGCAACGGCTCGTCGTTTTTGTTGTGGTTGTACCCCGTACAGTCGCCGCACTTGTCCAAGTCAGCACCACATTCGGAGCAGAATTCCCTGCCATATTTGTCTGTTGGCTTGTCACGCAGCTTCGTGACGTCCTGTATCCTAAACGGTACTTCTTTGCCGTGCATCTTGGATAGAAACTCATTCGTCTTTGGATACCGCAAGTCGAACGACTTGTCGCAAGAGTTGCAGCACGAAAACATTATTGACAAGTCTTTTCCAACGGGCATCGACTTGCCACAATACGGGCAGTCAGCAGAGTAGAAAGTTCCGCCGCCCGTTGTTGTTACGATCGTCGCTGATTTTCTTGGTTCTTGCATATTCCCTTGTTCGCCCGGCTTTGGCATGTCCGACATATCTTTTGGTGTTTCGTAGTCGTTACTTACCATCGTTCGTCTCCTGGATTATGTTTATATGTCTGTCAACAATCAAAACTTGGCCACAATTGCACTGGAACCTTGATACATTCTTTGCGGGTCCGCTACCTGTGTACGTTATGAAACACGTAGGGCAATGATAACTAGGAATATACGTTGTTTCTATTATCACTTCGTGCTTAACGATCGTTCTCTTGGGTCTTTTGGTTACGATCATGATCGATATCCTTTAAGAACTGAGTTCAGGATGTCGCGTATGTCCTGAATACTTTTTGCCATATTATCCTTGCTCGACAGCCTGTCACGAATTTCCATATCGAGCGTCATCGGCACAACCAACTCCGTATACCGAACATTAGCACGAGTCCCACGACGGTGGCTTCTTTTCATCGACTGGAGTCGCTCGACGATCGACCAATTACACGAGAAGTATATATTGTGATCCACGTACATCGACGAGGCGTCGGGATTCTCTTTGTCGTACCCGAGAAAGTTCAAACCTTCACCCGCACTCGCAGGGTTTACTACCAGGACACGACACGAGTCATCGAAGTTAATCTTGTCCTCTGCTTTCTCTGCGTCTTTGACATGATACTGCGGCTGGATAACTTTGTGATACCCGGCGTGGTTTATTTCTTCCGCCGCGAGTCGCTCGCTGATCGCTCGCAAGTCCTCGATGAACGTCGCCCATATAATGCACTTTGAATTTGAATCTTGTTCCCAGTCTTCACGAATCATTTCGACGACTGCGTCAAGCTTTGGGTTCTTCTTGCCGATCTGATAAATCTGGCCAGGCGTCACTGTTTCAAGTTCTAAATCCTCTTCGTCGTCCGTCTTGATAAACCCACTCGTGATCTGTGCAAGGCGAATCATCTTAGTCAGTATACACTCAACGGTGATACTCTTGCCCGTCGCGTCTGCTATTTCAAGCATGTCGTCGATTTCAGCCACGAGTTTCTTTGCGATACGTTTATATACCTCGGCTTGTGGCCCTGTCATTGCCACTTCATATATACTGAACACTTTCTCCGGTAGCTGGTTTCCCGTCTCGTCCTCTCGCATTAAGAATGACAGGCGAGCGAGCCGCTCTTGAACAAGCGGAATGTTCTTGAACCCATCAAGTTTTCGCAGCCCGTTGCCACCCGCGACAGCGTCTTTCCATTTGCCATGAAACGATCGGTAGTTCGGAAACGTCGAGAATCCCGACAGCCCGTCGCCGAGCCACTGGAATTGCGACCACAAATCGAATACTGTATTCGTGATCGGCGTGCCTGTCAGTACCATTTTCTGCGGTGCGTGTATCACGTCGATGTCCATCAACGCTTTGAAACGGTTCGTTGACGGGTTCTTGATTCTGTGTGACTCGTCAACCGCCACGAAGTCCCACTTGAATCGTTTGAACGCATCCCACATCGTAGTGACGGAGTCTATAGAAATCATACAAACAGACCACGCGCAATCTGATTCGTCACGGATACTATCGACGAGCGTCCTAAGCATCTTTAGTTTGCCGCCCCGCAAGATTGCTACTTTGCCAGGTGACGTTGCGAACCTGCGAAATTCTCGTTTCCAATTCAGTCGAACTTGCTTTGGGCATATAATCAACGCGCGATACATTCCGCCTTTGCCCAAGGCGATCGGGTCTGGGACTAACGTGCCGTCTGGCAGTATACCGAGGGTGCTTGGTTTTATTGCGTTGGCGCGTTTGCGTGCTGCTTCCAAACAGATACGCGCGATTACGATTGCCGTCTTGCCCGTGCCTTGTTCCATAAACAAAGCGTACGCCGGGTTGTTCAACGATATTTTCAATGCGACTTTCTGGTAATCGGTTAGCTCCAGTTCCGGGCGTCCTTTGGGAAATGGTATAAAATCTTTCGGCATCTCGGGGACTTCGCCGGTCAGCTTGAACTTTGCGGCGATCGTCGCGGCACTTGACTGGACATAAAACCGACGCAACAAATACGTGTACAAAATCTGTGCTGCTTCCGACTTGAAGATCAAATTGTCGTGCGGCCAGGCGTGGTGTATGATTAATGCCGTATAATCAGTACCTGCCAGCTTCCATTTGCCGTATTCAAGCTGCTTTCGCTCTGGGACGCGCTGGAACCACGCTGACGATGCGTTCCAACTAGGGTAGTGATAATGCACATCGTCCTTATAAAAGGCACCCTGCGGCGTCTGGACGTATTCTGGATCGGTAGATTTCCCATTCGGCCCGTTGGGTGCGCCAGACCCGCCAAATGTGCCGCCCGACGGCAGAATATTCGTCGGGCAACGTTTGAGGCAGACTGCTTGCACCTCGAAGTGCATCATATCGTCGCCGGTACTCTCGCCCGCCCGTTTCCCAGTCTGAATCATTCGGGCTTCGCTCGCCGCGATGTCAATCTCTAGGAAGTCCGTCGGCGATAGTTTCTCAGGCGCAAGCGCCGTCGCCGTTGCTTTGCACAAAGGTTCGAGCACTGGAAAAGCCGGGATTTTATTCTCTATTTGTGACATCAGGTTTATAGTAGTAAATCAGACAGCTCGTCTAGGTCATTGTGGTTTAGTGCGTCAGACTGCATAACTACGTCGAAATACATTTGGTCTCGTCTTTCAACCATCTGCCTCGCGGTGCATATTTGATGGCAAGCGGCACACAATGTTATTGCGTTTTCCTGCCGGTTGTCCGTTCGGTCCCCATTAATGTGGTGGACTGCTAACCTGTCACCATTGCTGGCCAACTCTTGTTCTTGTGTCTTATAGCAGCCTAGACAGGCGTAGTTGTCTCGTTCCCGGATAGATTCTACGAAATCTGCTCGCGCAGCAGTGTCACCAATACAGTCACCGTGCGTGTAATTCGGATTATTCCTGCCGAGTCTCTTCGAGTTCATTTTGCTTGTCAACTCATTCTTCAAACACCCACAGCTTCTAGTGTTCCCGTTTTGTAGGCTGTACCCACGAACAATCCGAATTTCCTTGCAGTCACAAACGCATTCCCAAAGAGAATTTCCTTTCTTATCCCTTCCGCTTAAGCACTTGACAAAGAGCCGAGCATATTTGTGACCAGTTAAGTCAACTCTTAATTTCATGCGTCTCCTCGTTTGATTAATATTGCTTTGTGCGTTACGTATTTGTATCGCCTAACGTCGCGCGTAGCCCGGCGGGCGTCGATATTAGCTCGTCTCGCTGGTCACGTATCTGGTCACGTATCTGGTCACGCTCTTGTGTGACAACCGTATTTTCAACGCGGAGTCGCTCGTTGTCCGTCGTCAGTTGCGCAACGCAGGCAACTCGTCGTGCGTGTGCTGCGTTTTGTGTTTCATTATTTCAACCAGATCGACAAGCGACACGGGGTAGTAATTATTCGCATCTGCGCCAACGTCATGTTGCAAGCCGATCGACTCCAGTCGCCCATGCGAGTGCCCGTGAAGATTCCACGAGCCGTAGTGACTTCGTTCCCATCGTCGCATCGCGTAATGGCACACGACGATGAATTGCTTTCGTTGTTTGACCTGTACGCATTGCGGACCCGGACCGAAGTCTTTTAAGTATGGTACGTCAACCATCTTGCGCCACATGTATTTGACGGACGACGGGAGCCATGCGTCATGCGAGCCCTTGATGAAAATATGCGCGCCGTTAAGCCGCTTGATAATCTCCTCGGCAGACTTGCACTGGCCCCTCTCGGACTTTGCCTGCGCGAGTTTCTTGTACCAACAGAAATCGCCTGCGTGGACTGTGACGTCTTGCGGCGTGACACGCTCGTTGTGGTTCGAGATTTGTTTTTCGTCATGTTCTTCGATATTCGCCACGTTCATCCTCGCCGCCCTGTCGCTATACTCAGGCGTCAAGATTTTCTCGTGGGCGTAATGCTCATCTGCGGTGAAGTAGTACATTATGCGTCCTCACTTTATGGCAACTGGAAACCAAAATGCCTAATCATGCCCAAGAATTCAAAGTTGCCGAATCTGAGCCGCAACTCGTCGCCTGAGACTGTACGCTTGTAATCAATCCGTCCAGTCTCAGGAATTGTTTCCATATTCCAATGGTTGCCCGTATCCATATCAATTGCAATGACGCCCGACGCAATTTGAACAAGTAGAATAGTCCCTCTGGATTCTGTCCGTATTACAGAGCCATATTCATACTTGTCGTCAGCTCTGCAAGCATCGATCGACGGACGGCTCGGATACAATTCTGCGTATGTCACTCTTCCTGTAAAGCTCATCGTTTGTCCTCGTTTCTAAATGATACATGCACTACGTTAGACGCTTGGCCAATATAGTGAAAGAATCTTTTCTTTTCGCCGAAACCTTCGAACACTGATTGCTTCGTACATTCGCCACTGCCATCGTGCGTATACGGTATGACTACATTTGACCATCTAGCCCCGTTGCTCATGTTAACTAATGTCATTCCTCCAACCTCACTACTGATAAGAATATAATACTTGTTGCCGTGTTTAGGATCAGCAAACATAAACACAGCAGCTCTTCGGAATATATCCGGCACCTTATCAAAGTATGCTGGTGGCCAAGCATTGGGGTACAATTCTGCGTATATCGCTTTTCCTGTGAAGCTCATCGTTCGTCTCCTGACTTGTCGTCCTGTGTTTCTACCCGCTCGGCTTTGGCTATTGTGTTCTTGGCAGACTGTGAAGCAGTCCAAATTCGACTTGCCCGGTCTTTGAAGTCGGCAGCACCCAATTCGCCCATTGAATATTCAGGAAATATCTCAGCTAACTCCCTGCACACTGCCAGCAGATCGTCGTGAGCTGCGACAACAATCTCTATCAGGTCAACTACTGGTTTGGTAGGGTCGTTGTGTTTGCCGAGTCTGCGCCGTATTTCAATTGCTAATGCCGTTGTTGGTGTTGTGTTGTTCCATTGCCCCTCTATGTACTCGTTCATCGTTCGTCTCCTGGTTATGGTCGTTATTTCAAATCCTCGGACAACAATACGTCGAGCGGCGGGTGCTTCTTGACTATCTGTCCTTCGCGTTCTGCAATCATCAACGCTTCTTTTCTCAGAACGAAACGCATGTTGGTTGTCAAGAATCCCTGACCGCGTCCATAGTCAGGTCTCTCGAACCCTGCTTTTCTGGCTATTTGCAAACACTCTGCGTGGTTCCCGCCTGCGATGATATGGTCACCGTGTCGTGTCGCTGCGCATTTGATTCTTTCTATTGGCATCGTTCGTCTCCTAGTCTATCCACGGCACCATTTCAGGACTAATTCCATACCAAAGAACCCAAACATAAATGCGCCGCCATGCGTCACACCCACCCAATCAGCGGGTAGGATTAAATGACCCACTATCATTACAATAGCCCAACTAGGACTAGCTCTACACAAGTACTTTTAGGGATGTTCATCGTTCGTCTCCCGATTAGATTATCAAATCACTAAACTCATCGTCGTCCATTGTCCGTACCACGACGGGCGTTAATTGTTTGGCTCGTGCTTCGGCATTCCTGTCGCGGCGGGCTTGCTCCTTTTGTTTTGCTTTGAGTTTCCGCTCGGCTGCTTTGAGCTTGACTTTCTCGGCTTTGGCCACCTGTTTCTCGGTCTTGGCTGCGTCTCTCTCAGCTTTCGTCGCGGCTTTGTTCGCCGCCCGTTGTGCGTTGAACTCGTCCCGTATTGCCTTCGCCGATTTCGCTCTTGGTAGTTGCGCGGGGTCGAGCTGGTAGTTTGGGCAGAACTTCAAGCCGTGCGGTTTATTACCACCACTGCTGCCAGTCTGTATATAGTCTGGCACGACTTCATAGCTGCCGTCGGCACGCACGACCTGGACACTGTTCTCTGTGTGCGCCGCGTCGTCCGCCGTGTCGTCGTCCCTGCCCCCGCAGTGTTGCTTGGTTCGCGTTAGGCACTCGTTGCAATATGCGTTTAGTTTCATGTCACACGTATCCTTGCATGTCGTCGTAGTCAAAATCTTCCCAATCTTGCCAATCTCGCCAATCGTCTTCAACGTCTGTGACAAAATCGCCGTAATCGTCGTCGGGCACGTCGCAGATATCATTGTCTACGCAGTCCCTGCAATTCCCGTCACTGTTACAAAACGAGTCCTCAAACTTCTCGGGGTACTTCTTGTCTTTTGCCATGCTGTCCTCGTGTTGGTTGTAATTGTGGCGTTGCTGTTGAACCTTTCGTTTACAGCAGTTCGCCGCCATTTTCGTCTTCTTCGTATCCACACAGGACGCAATACCATTCGCTTCTGTGCAGCGGATTTGACTTGTGCATGTCGCTGTGGCAGAGCGGACACGCATTGGCTTTGATTGTGGGTTCCGGGTCGCCGTTTGTTCTTGTGTCGTCGGTGTCATCGTCCCGCTTAAATATTTTGCCACTCCTTGTCAATGAGCACGGGCCGAAGTCTGACTTGCAAATCTTGCAGTCTCCTGGGCAACCACTGTTACACTTCTCGCCGTGCTTTTCTTCGCTCATCGTTCGTCTCCTAGTTAGACTCCTGATTATTCGTATGCTCCAGCGTACCACGTTTCGACGATCATCGTGATGTCACATTCAGAATACTGCGGGAAATTCCCACAAATATGTGATACAATCGCTACTTTCAACCAACTCTTTGATCTCGCGTAGTGTATATCCTGTGTGATGTTTTGGATAGACTGCGAGATTACCAGTTCTTTGTGATCCATCGTTCGTCTCCTGATTATATCAGCCACGACTTTGGGCCGACGGTCTCGAAATATTGCGACGTCTCACGACGCACGACTTTTGGTTTCCTAGCCCACTTCACACAAACTGCTACAATTATTATGCCTGTGATTGTTATGGCTGCTGCTATCAATTGTCTGTCCCAAATCAATTTACTCTGATGCGTTCCGTCGCGTGTCGTGCTTATTAACTTGTCTCTTCAATTAAAGTATACGGCATATTCAACGGTGTACAAATTAATTCTGAGATTTTGGCTAACGATTTAACCTACGTTTATGCTCCTTGCTGGTTTCAGGCGAACTATCCTTACCCATAATCTCACGCAATAAGCAGTCATTAATGAAGCTTAACGCAACCTCAAAACGCTTGTTAGCCGCGGCGAGTTTGTCATTTTCTTCTTCTAAGTTCCATGCCCATTTGATGAAATTCTTTGCGGCGTCTGGGCATTGTGTCTTGCAAGCATCCTGTATATCAAATGCGTCGTCTTGAATACCCATAATGTCATCCTAGATCATAGTAATATGCAGCCATTAATTTACACTCTTCAGCATCTAATCCCCACTTTGCAGATACTGCAATTTCACTGTCTTGGTACGTAAATCCTCTATTGACCGTTGCTACTAAATCCTGGTATGCCAAATGTGCGGAATGATGACGGGCGTCTGACAGGTGGCTGAAATTGTCTGACTTCATTTTCGTACTCCTTATGTTATTAGCTTCAACTTTGCTCGCAGTACGTCCATTTTAGCATCGTATCTATTCCATGCGTTATAGCGAGGTGCGTAGCCTGTCAGGCACGTGGGTAGCTGTAGCTGCTCCATTCTCTGTTCTATCAGTACAGCTTGATTTCTAAGATAGTTGTAGTCAGTGTTGTTCCAACCTTCACACAACCTATCTACTGCTGCTTGCAATTGTTTTAATGATCCTATTCTCATTTCAATCTCCTGATTCGTTATTCAATTGTCTAATTAAAGTATACACTATAATCAGGATAATACAAATTAATTCCGAGATAATAAACTTTATTGCTTATTTCTTCAAATGACTTTCAGCGGACGCGCCTAGAAACCTCTCGATTCGCATTGATATTTTGACGCCAAAACAAGAGCCTAGAACTGTGCCCAGGACGTATGGCAGAAACAGGATGAAATTCATGTCAGCCTTTACAAGCTCACGGAACGTCAGAAACCATATTGTATTTGAGAACGTCGCGGCAATCAAGTGGTATTTAACATTGTCTCTGTTCCTACTTCGTGACACAATACTGAAACTTATGTTTTGAATAAACGCAAGCGCCAAGATTATTAGCATCTTTTCGATCATGATCGCCTTTGCAGTTTGTCGTAATACGATACATAGTCAGCAACGCCGTCGGCGGGATACTCTTGCGGATCAAAATTCTCTGCGTTAAACAGCGGATGCTTCATCTCGATGAGACGCACGTCGCGAGACGAGCAGCTTGTGCAGAACAACGTCGCGTGCTCCCCGGGTCCGCCTCTGCCGATCGTGTCTGCCGTCAGCGTGTCGCCGCACTCTGGGTTCTGGCATGTCCAGACGTTTGGCGTGTGGCCGGTTGGCGTCCGGTGTGTTGTATCGTATCGTCGTTCATCGTTCACCCCCATTCTTGGCAAGAGTCACTGCGGCTTCGGCCTCTCTTAGTAATCCTGCGAGCCACACCATGTACTTATCACCCTTAATTGCTTCCAGCGTATTGCACAAGTCCTGGTCGAAAATTTCATCAAACAGCTCGCACGCACTTAGCAACTTCTTGGAAGCTGCCATAAGCCTAGCATCCGCGAGCCTGTGTTCTCTGTGATTATCACAAGACGGCGGCAGGAAATGACAAATTGTGCCCATTGACAGTCCGCCGCTGTAATCAATACTTTCAGGCATTGGCTCTTGGCTTAATTTGTTCAAGACAACTTTCCAGTCGCCGTCAGTATGTGTGGTACGTGTCATCACTCGTCTCCTTTGTCTGCAGCTGCTTTGTCGGCAACGACTTTCGCGTCGGCGGCGAGCTTCGCTGCGTCGTCCGCTGCAATTGCGTCGTCGTACAATTGGCGGAGCAAATCTAACGAGTTGCCATGAACTATGAACATGCCCACATACGCGATGGGCGGATCACCTTCTTTTAGCCCAGACATGCTGCTCGCACCAATCGGCGTAATCTTGCCGTGTTTATGATTGAATATCTTGTCTAATGCTTTTCGTGTTTCGTCGTTCATTGGGTTTCTCCGTTACAGCCCGATGTCTCTTGCGGCTTTTCTTACTATTTCTCGTACCTCTCGTCGTCCTTCTTCCCTGAACTTATCTGCCAACTTAGCCCAAAATTGCTTTGGCTTCAACAGACTCGTAATCCACACATCACCCACGTCAATATCCGGCGGGTTCTCCCACCAGCATTCATTTGAATTTCCGTCGAGCCAATTTTCTGTGAACCCAAGATTCTTCATTGTCTCTGCGGTTATCTTCTTTCTTCTCATCGTTCGTCCCCTGTCAGTTACCAGTGACCCATGTACTCGCGTTGTACGCAGCCGCGTCGGCCGGATGAATGTTGACTCGGACCACGTCGTCGTATTTGTTGCCCTTCTTGATCTGCTCGGCTTGTGCGAGAATCGTCGCTGCGGGTTTGTTGCCAGCCGTAACGACTTCTCGTCGCGTGTGTACATTCATAACGCCGCCAAACAATACTACAAATAGGTAGTCTCTCATCGTTCGTCTCCTGGTTACTGCACCAGCGGATTAGTACTGCTGCGGCAAAATCATCTTCCTGATAAGCCCGGCGTCTTCTGGCTTCGACGTAATGTCAAGTGAGTCCGACTTGCCGAAGACAGACACGACTGTCGTTGTCTGACCGTCACCACTGCTGACCGGATCGATGCTGACGAATCCGGCGGATACTGGGTTCCAATGACGGAATTTGCTGTGTGGCACCAAGTGGCTAAAAAGAATCGGGACCAGAAGCCCACCCTCTTCGACTACTACATATTTTGTTCTGTCCATCATTCGTCTCCTGAATTGTGCTGATTGCTATGTACTACTTGTATTGTGCGTCGGTCGAGCGACGATGACGCTGCGCTCGACCGCCGATTTATATCCTATTTCTTCAAGTCAATAATCCAATGGCCGCAATGCATACACTTGTACTGCTTGCCATACTTATTCTCGTTATAGTCAATCCCACAAGATGCAAGTACACTATTTGGCTCATGACCAAAACCGATCCAACATATTATGCGTCGTAACATTTTCGTCTCCTGATTAAAGGCCCACGACCTGCGATATGCAGTGCTTTTTTGTCTGTCTTATTCTTTCTTCGTCGCGGGCTGTTTGGTTAGCAAAGCGCGACGTACGACGCGGCGGCATAGAGCAGAATCCTGTGCCGTGCGTCGCCCCACGCAAGTGCCTGTACGGTGTTATACTTTGCGTCTGCTTTCTTTGCTGCGTTCCTAATTGCGTCGTTTATACGTTTCATCGTTCTGCTCCTGATTGCATCGTTTCATTGTTCATTGCGTTGCATATTATTAACTTGTCTCTTCAATTAAAGTATACACTATTCTGAGCAGGATGCAAATTAATTTCCAGGAATTCTCATATTTTCAGTTAGTTTTGAGAAATTTTCAACCGGCGACGAGTGTAAAATACGCCCAGACCACCGGCAGCGAGCGTCAACGTCGTTGAAACTTCGGGCACGCACGGCGGCTTGTTATGCCCACCACGCCCGCTCCTGGCTTGCGCAGACAGTGGCAAGACAATTTGCACCACGATATGCGTTGCTGGACCTGGGTGGCGAGTAGAACGCCGCGTCGTCTCGCTGCTTACGAAGCCACTTGTCCGCTCGGCTTGCCGCGTCGCCCGCCATGCTACTGCTGCCCACCGGATTTACCACGCCGGACGGCACAATGTCGTTCACGCTCACGCCCGAATACGACTCTTGTTGCAGCGAGCTGGCGTACGGGCTACTCTGCGGGCTTGGGGTTGATATGACGCTCACCAATGATACTGCGATTAGTACGTTCATCGTTCGTCTCCTGATTAGTTAAAGTCACGTCACATTGGTATGTGGCTCGCACCCACTTAGTTTTGACCGTATCCTTTTCGCCGTTGCAGACCTCGGGCTACTCGTAACCGTTCTTAGGGTTCGCAATTTGTGTTATTTAGTTCTTGTCGAAAATCGAATCAATCTTAGCCATCCGCTCGTGGGACGCTTGCTCAAGATTCTTGGCTGCTTCTGTAAGCTTCATGCCACACCAGGTAAGTCCTATTACGACAAACAAAACAATGATAATTCTTGAAAGGTTTCTTGTAATGAGTTCTGTAAACATTTTCAATCTCCTGATTCTTGCGTTTGCTTGTTTCTTTCGTTATTAACTTGTCTCTTCACCTAAAGTATACGACATAATCAGGCGAGGTGCAAATTAATTCTGAGAATTTTGAAAGAAATACCTGGTTTCTTCTCACAACGTCCCATAACCCAGCCTACTCGCCGGTCAATCGCCAGCTAACTACCACCAGGGCGGCGGTACGGCTCAGGGACGCCCTGTCGCCCGTCTGGCGCGTCTTCGCCGGGCGGCGTACAACGAACCGTAATCCTGGCGAAAGCTGCTCAGATCAAGCCGTGCGACGCGGGTTTTCGGGCTTCCGGCTCTGTTTTACGTGGCAGATCGTCGCGTGCAGATATTAGCGATTATTCCAAGACCGCCAAATGGTATTCGTAGACTTCGCCATCAGTGCCGGGCTTCTTGCTGACCGTCAGCAGAAATTGTTCCAGCGGCGGACTTGCGTCTTCGCCCTTTGCCTCGAACTCTTTCAAGTGCGTCAACGCACCCATGCACGTCGGGCAACTCACGTCGAGCCACAATTCAAGAAATCTTAATAGTCGTTTCATCGTTCGTCTCCTGTTATTGATTAATTTAGCCCACGTTGCAAAAACGCCTATTTGGTCCAACGAGTGCCAGATTAGCATCAAGTACTTTGCTCAGCATATCGTCCCCAGCGTCCCATGCGATTTCAATTAGTGCCCGACTTCCAAACGATACAACGGACAATATGTTACCTCTTGCTAACGCCATAGCACCATGAGATTCCCCGATACTTTTAAGGAATTGCACCGAGTACGCTATCCTGTCACCTTCTTTGAAATCGGGTATTGTTGGGTTGCCCATCTTTCGTCCCCTAATTTATCACATATCCCAAATGATTTTCGCAACTCTCTGCGGGTCTTCGCACGTTCCGGCGGCGCACGACGCAATGAAATCTTTACGCAAGACGTTGGCTGCAAGTCTCTTGACGCGGTCCTGCTCGTACGACCTGGTGCAATCAACTCGGTCCTTCGCTTCTTGAATTGTCATCGTTCGTCTCCTGACTTTCGTCTTGATTCTTGGGAAATTTGATTAATTCGGGGAATAGGTCTACTGCCTGTATAGCAGGCTGATCTCGACAAGCTCTGGCAATTGCAATACTTGGCGCGCCTACGTAACGCCGCCAGCCTGTCTTATCAATTCGGTTCAGTTCGACAGCACGAATCCATCTACCACTTATCTTAATAGCTCCATCGTAAGAACCACAAAACGTAAAATAAAACTGAAGTGCCATCGTTCGTCCCCCTGGTTATTAGACTATACAATTCGCGTGGTTTTCTGTGCAGACTCTGCGTTTTCTTTGATCGCTGCACAAATCTTGCGGCCCAACTCACGACCGCGTTCTGTCGGTATTGCGTCGGCGAGTTTCTGCAATTCGATCAGTTTCGTCAGCTCGTCGCTGAGACTCATCGTCTTTCGGACGTAGCTGCTAGCGTTCCTGCGTAAATACGTGTCTGGGTTCATCGTTCGTCTCCTGATTACTTTAATTATTAACTTGTCTCTCTAACCAAAGTATACACTATTCTGAGCAATATGCAAATGAAATCTAAATCTAAAATTAATTAAAGATACGAGTCGGGCTAGGTATCCGGCACCATGTTTCAGGACTTCTCGCTCCGCACACCTGCCCGCTCGTCCCCGCTGTGTCTCTCAGCGATCTGTACAAAGTATACGCTATTTCCAGCAATGTGCAAACGAAATTCTAAATAATTTGAAATAAATATCTGCACAATATCTGTACATACGCAAAAATCCCAGAATCCATCTTGCGTTGTATCCTACTATACACTTGTGGTTGCCCACACGTCTTAGTCTGACTACGATGCTAATGGTGAATTCTGGGATTCGTTTGATACTTATTTAATTGTTGCTAAACGGTCAACGCACCAGCAGCAGCGGACGTCGCGGAGATGGTGCCTTCCAGCGGTCGTATACTCAAACCAGGTGCAGACGCTGATGAAACAACTGACACCGAACCGATAAGTGGCTTTATTACTGACAAAACACCTACGGCTGACGACACGGCTGTGACGGTGCCCACGAGTGATCGCTTGATTAGAATGCTGTAGCCAAGCAGCCAGGAGTCGAATCCATCGCGAACAGAATAGATTTCAAAACGCAATTGCTTTTGAAGTGCGCCGCTGTCTGCAATCTCAAACGCTTCGGTATACTCATACGCAGTGCCCGCTATAACTGTGACGGTTCGGGCAAGAACGTCGTCCTCGTCATAAACTTTGATCGTGTACGTCGTGCCGGTTTCCGGGCCGTAGTTCGTCGCGTCGGTATGCAACACGATTGTCCCGACTTGCGTTGCGTCAGTTCTGTCGCGGTGCGACCACGTAATCTCAAAGCCACCGGTTATTGCCGTAGATAAGAACGTTGGATATGACTCCGTGTTGAACTTCAAATTACCTGGCGGGTACGGTCGAATGAGTCTGCTATCAAGTAAGTCCGCGGTTTGTGTTGACGCCGATGCTTCGAGAAGCTGCCCGTTGCCGGTTCTAGGTAGAATCTTAAACGCTGGCTGATCGCCGTCCGTATATTCTGTTTCTATATTTTCATAGTCCACTCCAATGAAATATATAAAGTCATCCGCCAAGTGCGCTTTGGGAACTGTGTCCAAAACACCCCGCTCAACTGTAATCTGATTGTCGTCTACGTTCACTGCCGTAACTTTTACAATCTCAGTATTAATAATCGCGTACGTCTTGCCGTCTACAAGTGATTCTTCGACGAGTTCCAGGTTGTAGACTGTTGCTAAATCTATCACAAGACTCTGCGACTCCTTGAACACGTCGTTAGCAAGCGTAGCATTGGGCGTGAACGTAGCCGCTCCCTCCGAAACAAACGCCAAACCTGATGACTGCTGGAGCAAATACTCAAAGTCAAGTGAATCTTCAGTTGGCGGCGCAGTTGCTAACATTATAAACCCCGCTGCTGTGCTGTACGCATCTACGACGCTTCGGTTTTCAATCTCGTTTATGAATATCCAATACGGAATCTCAATTATGTCAATATTAGATATGTCCAGCGCATCATTAATAGGGTCTGTCCACTCTGATTCCGGTGGTGCCGCAAATACTGTTTCTGCCGTGGAAAATGCGTCTTCGAGGCACGTCATATATACCTCGTTCTTTTGCAGACTGCCATAGTCTACGTCGATAACCCGGACGATCATTTGAACAATGCCCAGCTCGGCCCAAGATAGACTAAACACATCATTCGGCTTGAGGTGTGACATTTGTCGTGTGCATTTTAATCTCATTGCCGCAAGCATCGATGACGCAAGTTTTAGCTCACGCTCTGCTACTTTGTTGGCAAGAGACGCATTGCAAACGCCGTAGTGATTCAGATTCAATTCAATTATGTTATTGCTCTGCTTCTCAATTAGCGCAATGTCCTGGGCCGCTGCGGGGCGTGACTTATTTGCAACCTTGTCCCACCAGTTTACAATAACTTGGTTGGGAACTTCGCCGTACGCCGGTCGAGCGAAGTCTTCGATTGCCATTATGTGATTTTCGTTGAACGTCTCCGCTACCGTGGATAGTACTCTAAAGAAAAGATCAATTCTACCGCTCGACGGGATACTCCAACTACCCCCAAAATTATTAGAATCTACTCTCGTACCTCCTGTGTATCCGTAGGGTGGCCCCGATTCTGTTGTATAAATTGACGATTCATAATTTATACTAGTAGCTACGCCTTGTGTAGTAATGTAAAATATAATTACATACTGTGTACCGTCAACAAGAATGATCTCTCTGTCTAGCGTAGCAGTAATCCACCCGAGATTATCAGTTAGCAAATCATCTACGGGTAACATATCCTCGCCCGCAACTGAGCCAGATGCTAAAACATTGCCATTGGGCAAGCCCGCTGTTGTGCCTTGAATCTCAATTCGTACTGCAACAGCATCATCAGACCCGAGTTTTAACGATACTCGTTGTGTAGCGAACGTTTTGTCTGGTGTAAATGTTTGGCCCCTCCGTTGTTCTTCAGGATCAATACCCGCCTGGAATGATATTAGTACCGGGTTGCCTGACGCAATAAGATCGGGATACGCAGTTGACTCGTCTATGAATGGTAGGTCAGGGTCTCGCGTTAGCGACAAAACCCACTTACCAGTTGACAAATCTTGATACAAAAACCCTGCGATAGTATTGAGAACACTACCAACAAAATCTTCAATAGGTCCTACCTGGTCCCACAATAACGACAGCCCAAAATCTTCATCAAACAATATGTCTGCTGCTAACTCGAACGAAGTAGAATCAATATCCGATTCTGCAAACCCCATGCCCCAATCAACATCGATCAAACACTCCCGGATAATATGCGCTGGATTAAGATCGTCACCTGACTCACCGCCGGGGTCAATGACTGCTTTTGTAATATTCCATTGCGCGACGCCTGATACTTGTGTAAGTACTCTACGCCAAAAAAAGCTCCATGACTTCGGGTACGGACTTGTACCTATATAAACTTGGTTCAGAACAAAACCCGTTGATCCCCTAAACGCAGGTAGGTCGTGATCAAGCCTGGAAAGAAGATACGGGTTCTGCCCTTGGTCTGACGCGCCAAAAAGAATGTCCACACTACCTCGTATGCCACCCTCTTTTCTATCTCCACCAAATAGGTTGAGATTGCTTATTGCTATTGTGTGATTTGGTGCGCTGCCTTCTGCCAGATATACTTCGAACATCGCATCATGCCCCGATACTATGGACCACGTGCCCGCGATTCTTTGATACGCTGATCCGGCTGCGTACCCTCCTGTTGAATCCATACGCCAATAAACGGTCAGATTAGAAACACTTGGGCCCTCAGGTTTCAAAACTATGGCGTACGTTGTGCTTGCAGCTAAATATAATTGAGCCGGAAATATAAATTCGACCCACGCACCTGCTGCATCCGTTGTTATTGCGGATGCTACTACTGCGTTACTCGCAGCGACATTACCGCCGTGCGCAGAAATGATTGCGTCTGTCGGTGTTCCGTCTCCACCAACACTGTTTATAGATATCGTTGTGTTGTCAGAGTACGCAGGATCACGCGACATCTTTAGCTTAATAGACACAGTATAATACCCGTTGCCGGATACTGCAAACGTTTGCGCAACAAACTTGTTGGGCCTTGTAACTGCACGGGTGTCGTCGCCTACATTAAACGAATCGTTTATTATATTATTTTGCTGGGCTACCGCAGGAATCCACGCAACTTTTTCACCAACTCGTATCTTCTCTACGCCATCCATGTTCGCATGGCCTACAACCATGTGCATCCCAAGATAGTACATGTGACCGATAGTTTGTCTTCGTTTTTTTCTACCCATACTTGGCTCCGCCGATGCCCTAAATAACTCGTGCTTGCAATTTCATGTGCGTCGTGCTGTGATGCGAGACGCTGCATTGTGCGAGACGCTGTATTGTGCGAGACGCTGCATTGTGCGTCACGCACGGATAATTACCGGCGTAGTTTTCAGGTGCCCGTACCACACTATGTTCGGACCTGTAATATACTTTTTGCCAAATAGAACTTGCATTGGTCTACCCTCTTCTGCTGTCGGCAAATCAAATCCCTCAATACCTACGGGCGATTCAAACCGGGTTTTTGGTGGCTTCTTTGCCGTCGCCGCCGCCACCGCCATAGAGACCGCCATTGATATAGCAAGCTTAATTACGAAGTTAATCACTAAGGCCAATGTTATTGCACCAAGCTCATATTCTTGACCTTGAGCGATTGTAGTATGCTCTGCTGCTAACAAATACTGTGCGTACAAGACGATAGCAGTTAGCTGGACGTACCACGGCGCTATTCCAAGTTTAATTGCGTTCAAACTTTGGCCCACATTTTGGCTTGCACTGTGATCTGCACTGTGATCTGCACTATAATTTTGTAGCTTGTGTTTCTTCATAGTATCGCGTCGCCATCAAACGGATTTTTATCTGGTATATACGGAAACCCACCATAATTTATTTCATTTGAGAATTTATTTCTACAGGTTGCTCGCGCCCAGTCACATCCAGCTCTCACAGTAAATGCGTCACCAACTTCTAACGATGCTACTGCGCGGGCTATGCGGATAGTTGTACCCTCATGAAAGACAATCTTCTGATTCATCGAGAAGTCATTAGTTCTAAATGACCCGCCTAAAAAGAAGCCATCTACTTCTGTTCCAAATTCTGTCGCAGTTATTGTCACGCCGCTTACTGTAAGGACATTGCCTGTAACAAAAAAACTTGCGTTTGCTTTTGATATGCCACAACGAGTAGAGTACAGCGCAAGACCACATGTCCGTTGGTACTTCAACATTAACCCAAGACGCCCCAAGCTTGCAGTTCGCAAGCCTACAATAATACTCGCACGCTTTGGGTTAAATTTAACTGCCCGTACGAACCCGTTCCAGTATGTAACGAAATCCGTAGGTGAGTAGTTGTGACGTCTGTATATAGTCAGTTGCACGGGACGTTCAATTGGGCCACCCCTAAAATTAACCACAAACGAGTTGTTAATCTTGGTCCCTAATTCTATCTGGGTCTTCAATGAATTTGCGTCTAGTCTTATGCTGCTACGTTTGATTTCAACTGCTTGGTATGTTCTGCCGCCAAACACAATATCCGAGTCGCTGCTTGTGAATGCCCAGTAGTTCGTGTCTGCCTCATTGAACAGATACAACTCTTCTGGCCCGGCGTTCGTCAAGCTCCGCTCGTCACCCGTGTACCCCGAGATAGTGAGCTTCGCTTGTGACGTTGATACGCCACTAATTGCGCCTATCATATCAGATGCCATTGCTTATCCTCGTGTCGTGTGTCGTGTTGCGTTGTGCGTTGTTCGACGAGAGTTGTGCGGCGTGCGTTGCTGAGATGCTGCGCCTGTCGTTGTGCGTTGTGCGTTGTGCGTTGTGCGTTGTGCTGTATACTACGCGGTGGGTTGCTTGTCAACCATGAATGGGCACGTTATGTTGATCTGGAAGTTGTCGCCGATGCGTCCCGTGTTGTTGATTCGCGGAATGCCAAAGATGATTCGGCTGACGTTTTTGGCGCGGAACGCGGTGGTTATCGTGTCCGAGTTTTCGAGAAGAACACCCATGCCTGTTCCGATTGCGTCTTGCGACCGTATGCTAAAGTTGCCCACAACACGAAACGATGATGTTGTCCCTAGCTCGTGCTGATTCGCTACGCCGAAATCGACGCTGGCTAAATACCAGACGTCGTCGGCGGGCGTATCACGGGGGTCATTATCAAAACGCACGACGAAACTATTGGTGTCTGCGATACCCTGGAAGTATGTCGTTATTTGATTCGCCGTGCGCTCATAAAATCCTATCGCTCGTCGTGCTACGCTGAGTTGCCCTGTTGCTGATGACGTAGCGGTAGACGATGCTGCTAACGAAATTGGGAGTCCTAAGTTCCCGGTGACAACTGATACTGCGTCCGAAGAACCGGATAATTGAGTGGCGACTAACAAAGACGCTGTTGCGATTGATACTGCGTCCGAAGAACCGGATAATTGAGTGGCGACTAACAAAGACGCTGTTGCGATTGAAACTGTATTTGCAGCCCCCGCTAACCCAACAAAAACAGCGGGTTCACTATAAATTTCGAAGAGTGTGTCTGACCCTGATTGAACAGCCCAAGCTGCTGAATACGTTACAGTAGTCCCACCAGCATAAGATGGAGACGACACGTCTCTCTTTAGGTTTAATGCAAATGTGGTGCCTGTAGCCTTAGCGTATACTGCGTATTTTGTTCCCGATGTTACTTCAAATGGAGTATCCCATGTTAACTCTCGCCATTCACCAGCAGTATCCGTTGTAAGTGTGTCCCCGTCTGTTGTGCCGATGGCTAAAACATTGCCATCAGGCTTTCCGGCAGATTCTCCCTCAAGAATTATTGTCACCGTACCTGGCAAACCACCCCGGTACATCAAGAACCTCATTGTGTCTGTTGTATACGTCGAACTTGCAGTGAAAATTTGGCCCGCCCACCGCAATGAATCAACAGAGAGAAACGAGTCGCCACCCGTGTTATAGAAATCTTGAAGTGCCATTACGGGACTCTCATGAAGTTAGTTGTGCATTGATTGTAGTGCGAACGCAGCCACTGAATTTCGACTTTGTCCGACGCGAGGCGGGCTTTATCAACGAAGCATATTTTGCAGTCGCCTGCTGACACTGCCGTGCCTAGTCCTAGATTGACGTCAAAGTCAATGCGTTCGGTTTCTACGTTGATGTCCGTGATTGCTATAATCTTTCTGACAATCAAGACGTTCGTCACTGGGAAGTAAAACCCGATATACGTTCGCAGATCATTCAAACCCATGTTCTTTGCGAGTCTGATGCCTTCGATTATGACTGAAGTATCTGATGGCTCGATGTCGGTGCTGCTGGATTGAATCAGGTCATCGCGGAAAGTTGGGATTAGGATTGTCTTCTGTCGCCCGTCGAGCGAATATAAGAACTGCCTAAACTCCCAGGCGGCCTGTTTTGTGTCATTATAGAACACATGGCTCTGCGACAAGAAGTTATATATACTGTCACTCACTACACTGAATACGCCAGTGCCATAATCCAGAGTTACCGCATCCGCGTCGCTCGACTCAAGATGCACGCCTTCCATGAACGCTGGAACAACTAACAGATTCAACGAGTCGTAGTCGTCGGTTCGTGTGTACCCTGCAATGTCAATATTGTCAGTGACTGCAAACACTGCGTCAACGAATGCGACAGGCGAATTTGTTTTTGACTTCTTGTTCTGCCCCACCATATATGCGGTTCGCACGGGCATGATAAGCTTGTCGCCCGTAAAGTCACACTGAATTGAATATGCTGGATCAAGTGTAAGCAGCGAATCTGTGACAGATTCTATGGCCACAAATTCATACTCTGTTTCCGATTTCCAGATTAGTGCTTTGTTATTTGCGCGGTAGTCGGCGAACGTCGTATCGACGCTGATCGTCGTGTCAAACATATTTATGTCTGTAGAATGCTCGACGAACTCAGACCATACTGGGACGAGCCAAGTTTCTTTCTGGCGGGCAAAAAGCATTGCTTCATACTGGCTATTCTTCTTGTCCGTGTCGAAGAATAGTTGCAGCTTAAAGAATTGTCTGGGCGACTGGCGTGACTTAATACGCTGCTCAGTTCCGTTAAACGCTTTCAAGATGCTCGTTTTCCATTCAAGCGTCTCCAGTATTCCGCCGTGCGGTCGCCACTGAATCCCTGTTGCACCAAATCCGGGTATAATTGCAATCTGCGCAGTTGCAGATGACACGCCACCGATTGCAGCGAACAAGCCAGGTTGCACGTCGAACGGATCGCCGGTTGTTGCGGACGTTGAACTGCTTGAGCCTTCAAGTTGCGGCTGTGAGTCAAGAGCTGATACTGTGTTTGATACCGCTGCTGAGACGCCCACAAGCTGCGTAGCAACGCTCAACGCGGCGGTTGACGCTGATACGCCGTTTGACGCGCCAGCGAGCTGTGTGGCGACGGACAACGAACCACTTGCGCCGCTCGTCGCTGTGACTGTGCCAACCAGACGAACCCAGCTTGAACCCTGGTCACCGTATTGAATTGAGCCTAGTTGGAATGATCCGAGCATTTACTGTTGTCCGTTGGTGCTTGTACGTCGTTGCGAGTGTTGCGTGTTGCGTGTTATTCAGGCGCGTCAGGTGCGTCGGGTGCGTCTGGTGTGTCTGGGAATTCTTTGGGTTCTGCTACAACTTTGGGCTTGTTCTTTTCGTCTTTGAGTCGTTGGGCTTCCGTTGCGAGTATCTCGTCAACGAAGTCGTCGAATGCTTTTCGAGAGTGCGTATATACCCCCATCTGCGGGTCTTTAATTAAACTACGAACTGCTTCAATTTGTTTGGCAGATAAATCAACAGAGTTACCCTTGTTGATTTCCATTGCTATCTCGACGAAGTCACACGTCTTCGCGTAGTTGTACAAACGGTCTGCAATCGTCTTGTGAAAATTGGTGCTCATTGCCACGTTGCCGTCTATGTCTTTAAGTCTGATTCTTGTGAAATCTACTTGCATCGCCCGTCTCCTTGTTTGTGTTTGATTTTGTGCCTGTTTATGCTTGGTATTTATTATGCTGCCGCTACAAGTCCGTGCGTTGTTGCCATGTCTACAAGTGCTTGGATGACGCCATCCGTCGTGGCATCGCCACTATTTATAACATCATCAATTGCTGCGTTGACGACTCGGTTAGACACGACTTGAGTACCGTCAACTTTGTACGTACCCACTGTATTTATGTTACCATCTTTGTCAATCCGCACCCGCTCTATTTGACTCCCAGATGAAGCAGTTCTAATAGTCACGTAACCCTCAGTTGCAGATTCAGAATGATAATAAATAGCAGCTATATCGTTACCCGTATCATTTTTAGCAACGAACGTGCCAATAATACCTGCATCTGTGCTTCTTTCAAATTTAATATTGGCGGCACCTACTATATTTGGACCAATATGTAGAGCTTCAAGTGGATTAGTCTGCCCGATACCTACTCTACACCCATTTATCACAAGAAAATTACTTGTATCATTGAAAGTCAGCAATGGTCCGGCAGCTTGGCCAATAGTTCCGCCATCAGCAATAATAACGCCACCAAACAACGGCGTGTCCGCTTCACCAATGCCGAGAGACGTTCGGGCGGTGGTTGTTGACTCGTATGCAAACGCACCAGCACCCGTAGCGACGATGAATTGCCCGTCGAGCGTGGGCGCAGTGAGCGTATTTAAGTCGTCGAGTACATCGCCTTGTGCCTGAAATCCTGTATGGCCCGCCGACGCAAAATCGAGTTGTGTGAGTGACGAGTGTGCAGTTGCGAGTGACCCTTGAAAAGTTGTTTGAAATGAACTCTCTATCTGTGTAAATACAGACGTACTCTCTTGT